>CEUM01013928.1_pt1 | contig 18389 bp, 11 predicted proteins | sample 356421 | NCBI WGS metagenome assembly CEUM01 (sample SAMEA2622716, study PRJEB7988) | marine metagenome | biome: marine biome (ENVO:00000447); feature: surface water layer (ENVO:00002042); material: "saline water (ENVO:00002010), including plankton (ENVO:xxxxxxxx)" | depth 5 m | reverse complement strand
GTGGGGGAGGGGGAGGCGACGTCACCGATGTCGAGGACGCAGAGCGAGTCCACGCTCGGGGGCGCGAGTTCGTATTATAGCGCCGCGGGATCGATCCGGGACGAGGACGAGGACGAGGAGCGTGGGAAGGCGGTGCGCGCGAAGTCGTCGGTGAAGAAGAGGACGATGAAGAGGATGTCGTCGTTTTGGGGGTGTTGCGCGTCGAAACCGATGGTGGTGGAGGACGGGGACGAGAACGAGAACGAGGAGACGCGGTTTGAAAAGTTTCACAGCGTGCAGGTGCGCTCGATGCACTGAGCCGGTGTTTCGTTTAGGCGTGAATAATATTTCTTCCATCTATTTTCTACTTCTAGTTCTACCGTGCATGCAGTTCTATGCAGAGAAGACGACGGCTTCCACGGCGTCGACGCGGTGTAACCACGCGGCGGCGAACGACGCCCCCTGCCCGCCGAACCGTTCTGGTAAGAGCTCTTGCGAACGACACAGCGCGCGCGCCTCGTTTGTGAACGCGCGTAATCCGGACTCGCCGTCTCGAACGAACGCTCGACGCGCGTGCGCGATGACGACGTCCGCCGACGCGGCGACGGCGCGCGCGGCGTATTCGTCCTGGGAGATTGTCTCGCGTCGTCGTTTTCCCGGACGCAATCGCGCGAGTTCGTGACGCTGCCACGCGTACCGTCGCGCGGCGGCGGCGTACGCCGCGCGAAGAGCTTTCGTTCGATCGCTGTCCATCTCGGCTTGCGAATCGTTGAAGAGTGCGACATCGCAGTCGTTTTGTAACAGTTGCGATTGCGTCCGTGCGACGTCTTCATCCTCGTCGTCGTCGTCATCGCGCTCTGATTCCGTCTCCGCGATGTCTTCCTCCGCGTCGTTCTTCTCCGCCTCTGTCGCGTTTTTCTCTCGATCGCCGGTTCTAAACATTTGCGAGAGCGTCGGCTGTCGTCGCGCCGTCGCCGCCGACGGCGCGTCGTCCAATTTCGAGCACGAAACTCCCAAACCCCGAATCATCGTCGCCGCCGCGCGTAATTCGCGCATCGTCGCGATGGCCGCGTCCGCGATCTCGTCCGCATCGTTCGTCGCCGATTTCATCGGGCGCGTGCGCGTCAAAACGTCGCACGCGCCGTGTCCTTGCGGATGTTTCGCCGACGGCGGCGCGTCGGCGATGGCCCTCCACAACTTGAGCGTCGTCTTCGACGCCACAATTTTCAATTTTTGCATTCGCTGCGACACCTCTCGCGCCAACTGTCGAACGAAATCAATCGCGACGTCGTCGTCGGCGCACCGAACGCCCCACGACATTTGCGCGCCGACGGTTTTCCTCCGCGGACGAACGCGCCACGGCGTCTCGTCGACGCCTCTCGCCGCGCGTAACAATCTCTCCGCCGATTTCGCCCCCAACGTCTCGACGAGGTCTTCGCGTCGCGCGCGACGCGCGTCTTCACACGTGACGATCCCGAGCGTCGCTAATTTCTCCGCCGCGCGCCGTCCGAAGCCCGGAATGTCTCTCGCCGCCGTCGTCGCTAAAAAATCCTTCGTCTCCTCGTCTCGCACGCGAAACACCCCATCCGGTTTCGCCCGTCTCGTCGCCATTCTCGCCAAGAGCGCGTTCGAACCGATGCCTATCGAACACGCGCACCGAGTTTTCGCGTACACTTTCGCGCGTAACGTCTCCGCCGCGCGTTCGTACGCGTCTTTATCCGCGTCTTTTCCGTTCCGTTCGGCTCCGCCGACGACGGCGTCCGCGTCCAAAAACGCCTCATCCACGCTCACCCCCACGCACCTCCCCTTCGATTCCGCGAACAATATCTCGTACACCTCCAACCCCACTCGCTCGATCGTCTCGAAATCGTACGGGACGACGAGCAAATCTGGACATTTCGTCGTCGCCGCGAAAACGTCTTGGCCCGCGGCGACGCCGAATCGTCTCGCCTCGTAATTACACGACGAAATCTCTCCTCGTCTCGACGTGGACGTGCCCCAGGACACGGCGACGGGGATGTTGGCGAGATCTGGACGGTCTCTCGTCGCGCACGCGGCGAAGAAACAGTCCATGTCGACGTGCATGACGACGCGAGGTGGTGACGAGAAATCATCGTCATCGACCCCTTTCGCGTCGAGAAACGCCTCGTATCTCGCGCGCCACGAGCCTATGAAGTGGAGACGACTGTTTTCGTGGAAAGAGGCCACGCTGCGGGGGGGCATGGCGGTCGACTTTTGACGCGCGGGGACGCGCGCGGATCGGAAGAGAAGAGAAACGGCGCGGATGGCGTTACAACGCGTGCTCGATTCGTGTCGTGTTCTTTCGCGTCGGTCGGCGTCGCTCACTCGTCGTCGTCGACGGCGTTGAATTCCTGTTTATTCGCCTGGGCGTTGTAGAAATCGGCCACCTGTTCCGCCGTCGTCGCCATCTCCGGTTCTTTGTCCTCGCGGCGGCGTAAAAATCGCGGAAATCTCAACGCGATGCCCTTTTGTGGATCCACGAGCCCCGCCGCCGCTTTGTGCACGGGAGAGATGGAGAGATCGGCCGCTTTGACCTCCCACACGTGTTTCGGTTCGAACCACACGTCGGGTTTCATGGCGTCGGAGACTTGGTAATACGACCGCGGTCCGTCGACGACGAAGGGTTGCACGGCGTCGGACAACTCCTCGAGGATGACTTCGCTGAATCCCGTGCCTATTTTACAGATGGATTGGTACGATTCGCCGTCTTCGTCGTAACACGCGAGGAGGTAGGCGCCGTAAACGCCGGTTCGCTTGCCTCGACCGAGCCAGGCGCCGATGGGAACGAGATCGAGCGAGTCGCCGCATCCCTCCATGTAATCCTTTTTCAATTTTAACCAATTGAGCGAACGTTTGGACGGTTCGTACGTCGCGTCGAGCGTCTTGACGATGAGACCCTCGGTGTTGGCCTTGATGGATTCGTCGAGGAAGACTTGTAACTCGTCGACGTCGCGAGACGTCTTCTCGGTGACGAAGAAAAACTCGCCGGGAACTTCTCGAAACGCCGAGTAGAGGGCGTCTCGACGCTCGTGCATCGGTTTACGCAACAGCGGTTCACCGTTCAGGTAGAGACAATCGAACGCGTAGAGCGCCACCTGCACCTTGATTTCTGACTCGACGATGTTCTTCTTCCCGCGCGTGCTCAAAATCTGAAAAGGTAAGATTTTATTTTGTTCGCGATCGAACGCCACCGCCTCGCAATCGATGACGACGGATTTGACGCTCGGAAGCAGATACTTTTTCAAACCGTTCACGATGTCCGGAAACTTGACGGTGTTGTCCTCTTGATTTCTCGAAAAGATTGAAACCTTCCCGCTCTCCTCGAGATGAATCTGCGCGCGCTCGCCGTCGTACTTGTACTCGCACGTGAACGCGATGTCTTCGAAACGTTTGAGAACTTCGCTCACCCCCGTCGTCGGTTTCGCCAACATCGGTTTCACGGGCACCCCCGGCGTGAATTTACACCGCTCCTGTAACCCTTCGATGCCAACCTCTAAGAGCGCGGGGACGATCTGATCGAAGGTCGGGCACTCGCTGAAGACTTGTTTGAGAACGTCGAACGCCTCGCCGAGGGCATCGGCGAGTTCGGCACCCTTTTTCGATTTCGCGACGTCTCCGCTTAACACGATGGCGTGCGCTAAACTCATCGTCACCGTCTGTTGCGCGAGTCCGATTCTCAATTTTCCTTGTAACGATCGAATCACGTACCCGGCTTCGCAATCTTTCGACGAGACGAGCAATTTCTTAATCATACCCTTTTTCCGTTCGACGCTCTTTTCGCCGTCAGTCGTCGCGACGGCGCGGAACTGTTTCAACACTCCGGACACCGTCAACGGCGGCGGCGGGAACATCATGCGCTGCGTCGCGCGACTAGCCATGGCGACGCTTCCGAGATCGCCAGCCTCGCGATAATCCGCCTTGATGGATTCATCCTTGCGTCCCGTCGCCTCGGCGAGACATTTGATGAGCGTCGCGTCGCCGATGCCCAAATCCACCCCCTCATGTTGCGGCGCGATCGTGTTCGACGCCAGGTACACCGCCGCCAAGAGATCATCCGGTTTGCTCGCTATGACGGTTCGAAACGCGTTCGTCAGGAGTTCCGCAATCTCTAATCGTTTCGTCGTCTCGGCGATGGATTCAAAGACATTGGCGAGGTAGAGATACGGCGTCGGTTGTCCCACCGTCCACGTAATCGCCGAAACCGGATCGTACGCCAGATACCGCTCCGCCAATTCGACCGACTTATCCCCGACGCCCGCGGTGGACGCCTCTTCCTTCTTCGCCTTGGTCTTTTTCGTCTTTCCCGGCATTTTTCCCGTCTTCGGCGAGCCGATTTCCAAATCTTCGATATCGTCCTCATCCTCCTCCGCCTCCGAGCAGTCGGAATCCATCTCCTCCTCCTCCGACGCGCGAACATCGTCCTCATCGTCCTCATCGTCCTCACCGTCCGAAAGACGACGACGACGCGACGCGTCCACCGATCGTTTCCTTCGACGCCGCCCGACGCGTTCATCCGCCGCCTCCTCCGCCTCCTCCACCGACGCCACCGGCGCCCCCGTCTCCGTCCTCTCGCCCTTCACCACCGGGCGCGTCGTCGTCTCCGCGTTCCCGTTCGTCTTCTTCGCCCGTTTCGCGCTCGGCGACGCCTCGAGTCGCGTCTCTCCGACCGATGCGTTTGACCCCATCGCTTCGTTTTCATCCGACGATTTCCCGGGCGACGGGCGCTCGCTCGTCGTCTCCGCGACGCGCGCCGTCCGCGGCGCGGGGTTGAAAAATCCAGCGAGCGTTTGTCGCGAAGGCGACATGACGAGACGCGTCGCGCGACGCGCGCGAGGGGACGAATGATGACGCGCGATTCAAAACAGCAGTCTGACAGCTGGGACTGCTCGTGATCTATTTGATGGGGGTACACAGTGTAAAGTATGTATATGTATATGGGAACTGTATGCATCACACAATGGTACACCGCGCCGCGCTCGACCGACAATCGACTGACTATCGACGACAATCGACGACGACGACGACGACGCGCGATCTCGACGTCTCGACGCGCTCATCCCTCCTCGCCGAACTCTCTCGTGAACCGCTCGTGAATCTCGAGATCGGCGGCGGCGACGGTGGGTCTCGCGCGGAGGAGCACTTTGCGAAAATCGTTGGCTGCAATCGGCGGCGGGAGGACGCGCGACGCGTATCCGAGCCTGGCGAGCTCTTCGAGGGATGAGGGCCACGCCCCGGGTTCGCCCGGTGAACACGGAACGTAATACTCGGTGTTCGTGGGGTCGTCATCGACGCGAGGGGCGTGCGGTGGGTCTTTGACGGTGACGAAGTGCGTCGCCTCTTGCACCTTGCGCACGGGTTCGTAGAGGACGTCTTTGACGACGTGATCGATGTCTGAACCGCTGAATCCCTCGGTGGCGACGCCGAGAGATTGGTAATCTTCATCCGTGAGATTGTTGGGTGTTTCACCGACGTGCACACGGAAGATGTGGGCCCGAGCGGCGTCGTCGGGAAGAGGAATGTAAATTCTCTTGTCGAAGCGACGACGCACCGCCTGGTCGAGCGCGTACGGCGTGTTGGTCGCCGCGAGCACTAAGACTTTGCCCGAAGAGCTCCCGACGCCCTGCATTTGCACTAATATTTCTGTTTTGATGCGTCTAGACGCTTCGGATTCACCGTTTTCGCCTCTCGCGCCGCACAAGGCGTCGATCTCGTCGATGAAGATGATGGACGGCGCCGACGCGCGCGCCAGGTGAAACAATTGGGACACCAATTTTTCGCTCTCACCCATCCATTTACTCACTAAATCGCTCGATGAGATCGAAAAGAAGGTTGAATCAGACTCCGTCGCCACCGCCTTGGCGAGATAACTCTTCCCCGTGCCCGGAGGTCCGTACAAGAGAAATCCGCTCCACGCCTTGCGCTTCCCCGTGAAGAATTGAGGAAACTTCACCGGTAACACCACCGCCTCCTTGAGCGCGTCCTTCGCGCTCTGTAACCCGGCGACGTCGTCCCACTTCACGTTCGGCTTCTCCGTGACGATCGCCCCTCCCAACTGCCCCTTCATCTTGGCCAGTTCACCATCCTCCTCGCCCTCCGTCCCCTTTGGCTTTTGCGCGCCGCTCGCCGACGTCCCGCTCACCTCTTTCGCCCTCTTCTCCCCCTCCACGATCCCCTTGAGCTCCTCCGCGCGCGCCAGGTACTCCTTGTACCTATTCGTCACCGTCTCTCTCATCCTCGGGTTCTTTTCGTACTTTAAATACACCTCAAAGTGTTCCAACGCCATCAAGTACAACTTGAACGCGCGCGCGTACGATCCCGCGTGGTCCTCCTTGACCGCATCTCGCACGAACGCGATCGCCTTATCGCGAATGGACGCGCCCCCTTCCATGACGTCGTCCGCGCGCCGTTTCGCGCGACGCCCTCGCCCTCGCGCGTCTCTCGACGACGACTCCGCGCGATCTCTCCACCTGTCACCTCCTCGAGCGCGAACGCGCCCCTCGACCTCTCGCGCGCGCGCGACCGCGCGACGACGCGACGAGGGCGCGGTAACGCTCGAAAAGCACTCGACCGTCGATTCGCGCGCGCGCGTGCGCGTTCGGCGCGCTCGACGCGCGCGTCTCGGTGTGATGACGGACGACAGCATCAGTCGTCCTCGTCAACGGGCGCGCGGCGTCCCGCACACGTCGTCGACCGTCGAGGATGCTTCGACGAGCGTGCGCGGAGATGGCGACGCGCGCGTCGAGCGCGTCGACGCTCGCGACGCCGACGACGATGGCGCGACGAGGCGTGCGCGCGACGACGAGCGCGCGCGCGGGCATGGGACCGGCGGTGGAACCCGTGGAGGCGCCCACGCGCGAGGTGCGTCGCTCGCGTCGATCGAGCGCGCGAGGGCGATGGGAGATGGGAGCGAGACGGTGGTTTGTTCGTTCGGGGACGTCCGTGAGGACGTGCGCGCGCGCGCGGTGACGCGAGGACGATGGGCGCGCGATCGACCGATCGGGCGGTGGTTTGCCCTACCTCGCCGAGGGGCGATCGGAGAGCCGATGCCGGCGTCGAGAGCGCCAAGGCGAGCGCGCGAGAGTGAGAGAGACTGACGATGATGCTTTCATCGCGCGCGCAGCTTCCGGATGAGGCTGAATTGACCTGGGACGCCGGTGACGCGCACCCGGAGCCGGCGCTGGATAACCTGCCGCCGCACATCGTGACGAAGAACACGGCGGCTATGTACTTGATGGGTGGATTCGCCGTTCTGGGCGGCGTTTACGCGACGGCGGTGGCGGTCGATAAGCCCTCGAAGGTTCCCTTCGCGCCGAAGACGTTTCCGTACAACGGACTCGAGGCGGAGCTCGGAAAGAAGACGGCGTGAGCCGCGCGTGTAAACTATAACAATCATTACAACAACGTCGCGACTACGCGTCGCCCGCGTCGCGCGCGACATCGTGCGCGTCCACCTCGATCAGTTGGCGATTTTTCACGCGCTCTCGAAACATTTCTTGCGCTTGTTCCCACGCGCGTCTCGCCTCGGTCGCCTTGGACGCGCTTCGATCGACGAACGTCGCGGGGTCCACCTCCGGTCCTCCCTTGACGCCCGATCGCCACCAGTGCGCGAGCATGTCCGCGCCCTTTTTGCGCACGGTGACGCGCACGACTCGTCGCGCGTCCGCGCCCGTGCCTTCGAAATCGGTGATCTCCCAGTCGCCGAACGTCGGCGCGACGCCGGCGCCGGCGGCGGCGTCGGCGGCGTCGTCTCGAGGTTCGGGATCAATCTCGTGCGTCCACGCCTCTCTGAACGCGCTCGACGACGCGTTCGAACCCGAATCGCTCGATGTCACGACCACCTCGACGTCCGTCGCCGTGACGCGCACGCGCACGTCCCTCGCGCGCGTCCCTGGCGGCGCGACGACGCTCAGCGTCACCTCCTTGGCGTCTTGACACCAAAAATACCGCTCTGTATTCTCCCCGCCACCCTCTCGCGCGCACCCACCGTTGCGCATCAATCGTCTCGTCACCGCGCTCCAATCTCTCGCCGTCGGCGCCGATCTACCGTCGATCGAGGCGGTCGGCGGTTCGAGCGCCGCCGCCGTCGCGCGCTCCGCCTCGAGCGTCCTCGCGAATTCGCGCTCGGAGATCATCACCTCCTCGTCTGCGGCGTCGACGGGCGAGACCGTGCATGACGGTGCGCTCGATGGAGCGCTCGCGAGGTTCATCGATGCCTCCGTCGGCGTCGCGACCGCGTTTCGTCCACCACCGAATGTGATTCTGTGCGCGCCCTCGAGTTTGACGACGTTCGGCGCGCCCCTGCGTCGCGTGGACCCGTCCTCGTCCTCGTCCGAGGACCCGATGTGATCGAACTTGGAGTAATCCACCATGCTCGTCGCGCGTCGGCGACGTCGGGCGCCTCGCGCGAGGTTGAGAACTTCGGGACGAGCGTCGGGACGACGAGTGAAAAGTGACGCCACAGCGCGACGCCCATTCGTCTCGACGTCGCGCGCGGACTCGGATGACGAAACGCGCGTCGCGAGACGACGCCCGCGATCGCCCTCCGCCCTCGTCCAATCGCGGTGGGGACGAGACGACGACGTCGGGTGCGGGAGAAAAGCGCGCGTCAAAGTCATCCTCCAAAAAAGCGAAACGAGAAAAATTGCTCGCCCACCTCTCCGTCAAGTCTTCGGGACGCGTGACGCCGGCGAAGAAGGCGTCGTTAAATTTCACCGACGTCGACGAGGCGGATCACTGCGAGACGCCGTTTCGGGCGTACAGGGACGTCGAGCCGTTCTTGTTCGCGTTGGCCAAGGCTCTGAAGAGGACCAAGGCGACGCTGCGCGTGTACGACCCGTATTATTGCGAAGGCTCAATGGTGGCGCATCTCAACGCGTTGGGATTTGAGAGCGTGTACAACGAGAATGAAGATTTTTACGAGCGCGTGGCGACGAAGACGACGCCGGAGTTTGACGTCTTGGTGACGAATCCACCGTACTCTGGAGAACACTTTAAGCGGATTTTATCGTTTTGTCGCGCGTGCGGCAAACCTTGGTTGTTGTTGCTCCCGAACTTTGTGTGCAGGAAACAATACTATCAACCGTCGATAGGACCGAACGCGAAACCGTTATTTCTCATTCCGGACGCCGCGAAACCGTACAGGTACTGGGCGCCTGGAAGACAAGGATTCGACGTTCGCGCCAAGGGCACGACGCCGTTCGAGACGTTTTGGTACGTCGAGTTCGCGGGCGTTCTCGATCCTGCCGAACAGCGCGCGTGGTGGTTAAAAAAGTACAAGGCACACAGTACCTGCGATATTCCCGCGCTCGACGACGCGTTACCACAGCAACAGCGTTTACAAAAGCGTCCGAATCCCAAGGCGAGGAGAGCGCTCAGAGCGTCCAAGGCGCCGCGACGAAATTCGACGACGACGACGACGACCGGGATTTATTTCGATCCGGACAAGGCGAAGAAGAAAACGTCGACGCGCATCCATCGGTAACGCGGTACCTTCTAGTGTCAATCACACGCCGAATCGCGAGTCTTTTCGCGTCGTCTCTCTTCGCCGCCAACTGTCCCGCGGCGTCACACCGGGACGCCCCATGTCCGCCGTCGCGCGCCGTCTCGCGCGACGCGGCGCGTCGTCGGGTCTCGTCGACGCCTTGGCGCGTCGCGAGGCGACGTCGCGCGCGCCCGCGGCGACGTCCGCGACGAGTTCGGCGTCGATGTGGATTCGCAGAGACGCCGCGGGCGGGACGCGCTTTTTCGCCGCCTCGTCGTCGTCCGGGGCCGAGGGACGCGCGCGCGAGGGCGGGACGCGCGTCTCGGGAACGCGCACGCGCCATCGGGACCCGACGCCGTCGTCGTCGTCGTCGTCGTCGACGGAACCGACGGAGTCGCTGACGGCGAGAGGCGAACTCTTCGCGTCGCCGTTGCGTTTTCGAACGTGGTCCCGCGTGCTCTCGAATCGACCGTTGGAGGAGACGTGGGGTAGCACCATTCGCGAGCGATGGCGGCGGACGTACGCGACGGAAAAACCGGACGGGACGCGATCGACGCGATTGGGTTTACAAATGTTGGCGTCGAATAAATTTCGCGTCGTGCGCGTCTTCGCGACAATCGGAGGCGTTCCGTTCGTCGTGTTTGCCGCGTTCGGGACGTACGCGGCGTGGAAAGCGTGCGTGTTGATCACGGGTTTAGGTATCATAGGTTTTGTCGTCGTCGGTAAGGCGATCGGCGCTGGAGAGGCAGCCGTGGGCGCGTTGGCGTCGTTGGCGAGCGCGTTTGAGTACGCGACTGGTTTCGCCGCACAGGACGGTTTGGTGTCGTCGCTCGCCCTCTTGGTGACGTACAGGACGTCGTATTACACGCTTCCCGTGATTTTATTCGCGTACGAGGAGTTGTGTCACGTCGCGAGGCGTCTGATGCGTCTGAGTCGATGGGCGCGATAGCGATAGCGGCGGTTTAGCGGAATGTGAGAATTTCTTACAAACAATCTTTCAATTTTGCGCGTGTTTTTGGTGATCGTGCCACTCGCTGCCGTCGCTCGACGCGGCACCGGCGGCGTAGGGGACGAACGCGGGTCGACCTTCGAGTCCGAGCTCTTCGAACAGGAAGGAATCCTCGCTCTTTTCGTTGTTCGGCGTCGTCAAGAGCTTGTCGCCGGTGAAGACGCTATTGGCGCCGGCTAAAAAGCAGAGCGCCTGCGTCTCGGGACTCATGTTGATGCGACCGGCGCTGAGTCGAACGACCGTCGCGGGCATTAAGATGCGAGCGACGGCGATGGCGCGCACCATTTCCAACCCGCTCGGCGGTGTCATGCCCTCGAACGGCGTCCCGTCGACGGGCACCAACGCGTTGATGGGCACGCTCTCTGGATGTTCGGGAAGCGTCGCCAACACCGTCATCAGACTCGCCCGATCCGACTCCTCCTCGCCCAAACCGAGGATCCCTCCGCAGCACACCGAGATTCCAGCCTCGCGCACGGCGGCGATCGTGTTCAAACGATCCTCGTACTTGCGACTCGACGTCACTTTATCGTAATACTCGGGACTCGTATCCAAATTATGATTATACGCCGTCAATCCCGCATCCTTCAATTTCACAGCCTGTTCCGGCGTCAACATCCCCAACGTCGCGCACACCTCCATGCCCATGTCCCGCACCTCCTTCGTCATCTCCAACACGCGTTCGAATTGCCCCGCGCCGACTTGGCTCGGTCCTCGCCACGCCGTCCCCATGCAAAACCTCGTGCTCCCCGCATCTTTCGCTCGTTTCGCCGCCTCGAGCACCTCCTCGACCCCCATCAACTTCTCCGCCTTCAACTTCGTCTCCCCCTTCCACGACGAGCTCTGCGCGCAGTAATTACACGTCTCGGGACACCCCCCGGTTTTGATGCTCAGCAGCGTGCACTGCTGCACCTGTCGCGCGTCGTGATGCATCCTGTGCGTTTTCGCCGCATCGTGCACGAGATCCAACAGCGGACGCGCGTACAGATCCTCAACTTCGCGCTTCGTCCAATCGTTGTACACGACGCCGAGCTCTCGCGCGCGTCGCGGCGCCGCGGCCGCGGGCGTCGCCGACGCGCCGTAGGGTCGAGACCGCTCGTGATGATGCAGATGGCGCGCGGGCGCGACCGTGGACGCGCGAGACGCGCGAGAAACATCGGCGCGCGCGGACGCACACGCGCGGACGAGTTCGCGGAACGCGCGCGCGCGTCCGCGCGACATGTCGTTCTCCGCGCGCGGACGTGTGCGGACGCGACCGATGTGTCCCCGACCGAGAGGGAAAACCCACCTTTTTTGAGGGTTTAGGGTTTACATTGGGAACACACAACGTTCGTCTCCACGACCGCGAGGCGTCGCCCCCCGCTCGGGGCCTCGTTCGGAAGAAGGGTGTATTATTTCGTCCCAAAAAGACCAACTTCCGTAGTCCGCGAGGGTCTGAAAAAACGACGAGTCAAAAGAAGACGTCCCGAGGGGAAACCCACCTTTTTGAGGGTTTAGGGTTTACATTGGGGACACAAAGTGCGCGCACGACAGATGGCGCCGGACGAGGACGACGACGTCCTCGACGCGTGGCGCTCGTGTGGACACGCCGTGCGCGTGAAAACGCTGGACGTCGTCGTCGACGGTGCGAGCGATTCCGGGGACGACTCGACGACGGTGCGGGTACGAATCGGGACGAAAGATGTGCGCCGGGCGCTCGAGGTGGAGGTGGATCCGTATTTTTTCGACGCCGGGTACTCCGTGGCGGCGTCGACGGGATTCGCGCGCGTGTGGGAGGGCGCGGAGGCGCTGTCGGCGTTTTTGAGGCGCGCGCCGGAGAGGTGTCGAGGAAAGCGAGTTCTCGAGCTCGGCGCGGGCGCGGGCGAGTGCGGGCTCGTCGCGGCGTGTTTGGGCGCGCACGCGTGTCTGACGGACGTGCGCGCGGTGGTGGAGCACGTGATTCGGAGAAATGTGGAACAAAACGGTGAGGGTGAGGCGACGGCGCGCGAGGCGTGGCCGGGGTCGATTCGTGTCGGACGTGGAAGCGCGACGCGCGCGACGTTGGATTGGGGCGAACCGATACCGGAGCGGCCGTTCGGAGGGTCGGACGTTCGTTTTAGCGACGCCGATCTCATCATAGCCGCCGAGTGCGTGTGGCTTCGAGAGTTGCTTCCGCCGTTCGCGGCGACGGCGTCGACGCTGCTTCGAAACGGCGCGGCGGAGATGATTCTGAGCGTGCGCGACCGAAGTTCGACCGAAGACGCGTCGAGCGGAAAGGCGTTCGCGCACACGAACGAGGTTGTGCGAGAATTCGAAAACGCCGGGTGCGCGTTGACGACGCTGCATCGCCAACCGGCGGAGGAGGACGGGAAAGAAATCGTCGTGTTTCACATTCGCGCCGTCGACGCGTCGATGGATCGGACGGAGACGGATTGATGATGGATAGAATGAGAGTAGTAGCGTCCCGTAGAGAGCTCGCGCGCGTGGGTGTAGTACCAGATGATAGCCTAGTCAGTCGCGCGCGTACGCACAGTCGGTTCTTTTTCTCTTTTACATTCTCGTCCTACTCGTCGGAGGGTTGAAAAATACTCTTCAATAAATCCAAACTCACCAACCCCTTGCTCTCGTCCACCATCGCTGGATTTTCCACCGCCTTTTGCTTGAACGTGCGCACGATCTTCTTCCTCTCCGCCTCATCCTCCGCTTTCTTCTCGCGACGATACCTCGCCAACGCCTCCTCCTCCGTCTCTCCGTCCTCGGCGCCCTCCTCCGCGCGTCTCTTCGCCCGCCGCTCCTTCATCGCCTCCAACGCCTTCGCCTGATCCATCCTCGCCAAGTAAAAATCACGCTCCTTCTTCGCCACATCCATCTCCAACCGCAGCTTCTTCTCTCGCAGCGCCTTTTGATACTCCATCTCCTCCGTCAGCGTGTCCCACGTGAATTTCGGCAGATACTTGACGTTCCACAAATCGTAATAATGTTTGCTCCTCCGCTTCCCCCCGACCTCTCGTCCGTGCAACATCGCCGCCGCTCGCTTCGCCCGTTTCTTCTCCTTGAACTCGACCCATCCCTCGACGAATTTCTTCCCGGTATTCCCACCAGACTTTTTCCGCGCCGCCCTTTTCGCCGGGTCCTCCGGCGCCAAATACATGCGATCCGTCTCCCCGAATGCATTCAACAATTGACGCAGTTTCATCGGTTTCATGAACGGAGGAATGGACCCGAGAAACACGACGCCTCGTCGTTTCCGGTCCTCGCGCGCGCGACGGAGTTCATCGTCGTCGAGGGGTGGTTTTCGCGTCGTTTTCGTCGGTGGGGCGCCGCCGGGGCCGGGCCGAGGCATCATCGATGCGTTCGGGTCGTCGTCGTCGTCGTTCTCGGCGCGTGTGCGCGTCGACGCGGACACGACTCGATCGTCGACGACTCGTTCGTCGTCGTCGTCCCTCGTCGTCGACGCGCGGGGACGCGCGCGCGCGCCCATCGACGTCGAGACGTGACGACGACGACGAGCGAGAGAGAGAGAGAAAACGCCTAAACCCTAGTCTAAACCCTAGTCTAAACCCTCTCTTTATCTTATCGCCGTGAGGCGCTGGGGTGTCCGAGACGACCTATTTCGACGTCGTGTCTCTTATATAGACGACTTGGGTGGTCGTAGAAGTCGTATGACGTATTTTGGTCCATACATCGGTATCTCATAGTACATATTTGATAGTTGGTCGCAGACACGTGCATACTCGATCGACGGGCGTCTCGCGCGCGTCACGCCCGCGCGCGCGCGACGGCCGCCATGCCCGACGCCGACGACTCGCGCGACGATACTCTCCCCGTCGTGTGCGTCTTCGGGTCCGTCAACGTCGACCACGCGTTTCGATGCGCGACCGCGCTCCCGCGCGCGGGCGAGACGGTTGGGAACGCGACGTACGCGCGCGCGCCGGGCGGGAAAGGGGCGAATCAGGCGTGCGCGGCGGCTCGAACGGCGTCTGACGTCGTTCGCGATCGCGTCGGAGCGCCGAGCGACGATCCGGTGGCGCGTCGTAGGGTCAGGGTGGAGTTCGTCGGGTGCGTCGGCGCGGGCGACGAGTACTCGCTCGCGGCGCTGCGGGACGCGGGCGTGGGGACGGAACGCTCGCGAAAATGCGAGGACGGCGACACGGGGACGGCGTGCGTGCTCGTGGACGCGAACGGGGAGAATTGCATCGCGGTCGCGCCGGGGGTGAACGCGAGGGTGAACGGGGACGACGTGCCGCGGTGCGACGTGCTGTGCGCGCAGTGCGAGGTACCGGCGCGGGAGAATGCGCGGGCGATCGCGCGGGCGCGAGAATTGAATCCGGACGTGCGCGTGATGTTGAATTACGCGCCGGCGAGCGTGGTGGATTGGGGGTTGATTCTGTCGGCGTCGACGGTGTGCGTGAACGAAACCGAGCTCGCGGTTTTGCGAGACGCGTACGCCGCGCGCAGAGGCGCCGCCCGCTCGAAGAATCTGGGCGTGAAGGAGTCAGATTGTTTCTTGAACACGCTCGTCGTGACGAGGGGTGAGCGACCGGCGCAGGAGACGACCGTGCCCGAGGACATCGCGACGAGCCCCGAGGCGCGTCTGGACTGGCTGTTCAAACCGGAATGTCGAGACGGCGACGCGTTTTTTGAACAGAGGGTCAACATTCGCGCCGAAAACCTCAAGGTGAATCCAGAGCACATCGTGGACACCGTCGGCGCGGGTGATTCCTTCGTCGGCGCGTACTGCGCGTCGTGGGCGATGAACGACTCGGAGGAAACGAGGCTTCGAATCGCCTCCGCCGCCGGGACGCTCGCGTGTCTCGAACCGGGCGCGCGACCGAAATCCATCACCAACGCTCGCGAGCGCGCGCGAGAGGTGGTGTGCGACGCGAAAGTGGGGAATACCGATCCACTGAGTCCGTCTCCGTCCTCAGTGTGCGGCGCACGGTCCGATCGCGCGCGTTGTAACGCATAGCTCGCCGCCCGCGTCTCTCCGCGTCCCTCGTCTCGCCGGATCCAATCTTAAGATTGACCGCGTCCCGCACACGACGACGCGCGCGTCATGACCGCCGACGCCGCGCCTCGTGAGATTCGACTCGATGATTACGTCCCGTATCCGTTCTCCTTCGACGAGGTGCGCGTCGCGCGACGACGGAGACGCGACGAAAAGAAAAAAATCGTGCATTTCGTTCGATTGATGAATCGCGACGACTGACGGCGACGCACGCGCAGGTAACGCTCGATTTCGCGCTGGATGACGCGTACGCGACGGTGACGGCGACGAGCAGGGTGACGCCGATCGAGGGACGCGATGGATCGGGTGGTTTGGTGTTGAACGGGAAGGAACCGTTTTTCGAGCTCGCGGCGGCGCCGCGCGTCGACGGCGAGCGTCTCCCGGCGAGCGCGTACGTCGTCGAGAAGGACGGTGACGACACCGTCATGATCATCAAGAGCGTGCCGATTACGACGTTCACGCTCGAGATCACGACCAAGTTCAAACCGCAGGAGAACACCGAGTTGAGCGGGTTGTACAAGTCGAGCGGGACGTTTTGCACGCAGTGCGAGGCGGAGGGATTTCGATCCATCACGTATTACCCCGATCGTCCCGACGTCATGAGCGTGTTCACGACGAAGATTACGGCGGATAAGACCAAGTATCCGGTGTTGCTGTCGAATGGGAACTTGGTCGAGACGGAGACGTCGGCGGACGGGAACGCGCACTCGGCGACGTGGAAGGATCCGTGGCGCAAACCGTGTTATCTCTTCGCGCTCGTCGCCGGTGACTTGGCCGTCGTCGAGGATTCGTTCACGACGATGAGTGGTCGCGAGGTGGCGCTGAAGATTTACGCGGAGCACAAGAACATCGACCGGTGCGATTTCGCCATGGCGAGTCTCAAACGCGCCATGAAGTGGGACGAGGAGCGCTTCGGCTTGGAGTACGATTTGGATCTCTTCAACATCGTCGCCGTGGATGATTTCAACATGGGCGCCATGGAGAATAAATCGTTAAACATTTTTAACTCGAGACTCGTGTTGGCGTCCGAGGAGAGCGCGACGGACGCGACGTTCGAGCGCATCGAGGGCGTCATCGGACACGAGTACTTTCACAACTATACGGGAAACCGCGTGACGTGCAGAGATTGGTTTCAATTATCTCTCAAGGAGGGATTGACGGTGTTTCGCGATCACGAGTTTACGTCTGATTTACACTCTCGCGCCGTCAAGCGCATCGCCGACGTGCGATATCTCCGCGCGGCGCAATTCGCCGAGGACGCGTCGCCGCTCGCGCACCCAGTGCGACCCGAGGCGTATCAAAAGATCGACAACTTTTACACGTTGACCGTGTACGAGAAGGGCTCGGAGCTCATTCGAATGTACCACACGCTCCTCGGAAAGGATGGGTTCCGAAAAGGGATGGATCTGTACTTTCAACGTCACGACGGACAGGCGGTGACGACGGAGGATTTCTTCGCCGCCATGTCCGACGCCAACTCCACGAACATCGAAAAGCTCAAGCGATGGTACTCGCAGGCTGGCACGCCCGCGTTGAACGCTCGTGGTGCGTACGACGCCGACGCGAAGACGTACGCGTTGACGCTGACGCAGACGTTACCGACGACGAACGACGTCAAGGGCGCGGCGGAGAAGAAATTACCGCAACTCATCCCCGTCGCCGTCGGGTTGCTCGGCGCCGACGGCGCCGACATGGTTCTCGGCGAGATTGCGTGCGAGGGCGACGCCGAGGCGACGCTCGATTCTACGAAGACGACGGCGGTGTGTCGTTTGACGGAATTCACGCAGACGTTCACGTTCAAAAACGTCCCGTCCAAGCCCGTGCCGAGCATCTTGCGAGGCTTTTCGGCCCCCGTCAAGCTCACCGTCGAACCCGAACTCGACACGGATGACCTCTTATTCTTGCTCGCCAACGACAGCGACGAGTTCAATCGATGGGAGGCGGCGCAAAAGATCGCGACGAGCATTTTGATTCGTCTGTGCAAAAAGCACAACGACGACGAGACGTTAAAGATTGAAGACGTGGACGTGACGGCGGATCCGTCGTGGGCCAAGTACTCGGCGGCGTGCCGAGGAATCATCGTCGATGCCGCGTCGAACGCGCTCGATCGCGCGTGGGTCGAGGAAGCGCTGAGTTTCCCGGGAACGTCGCAGTTGATTCAAGATTTGGCCCCCGGGGTGAATCCGGTGAACACGCGCACGGTGTGCAAGGCGTTCTCGCGCGCGTTCGCCAAGGAGTCTTGCGCCGAGCTCGAGGCGGCGCTCGCGACGTGCGACGAGGAAGCGCGAGGTTTGGCGTACGACGTCGACGGTCCGCAGGTGGCGCGACGCGCGCTTCGAGGGTACGTCATTCGCATGCTCGGTTCGATCGGCGGCGACGACGTCTCCGCGTCGTTGGCTGGCGCGTACTCGGCGGCGAAGAACATGACGGACACCGTCTCCGCGCTCAACGGTTTGTGCGGCCACGTCGATTCCACCGACGCGAAGAACGCGGCGTTCGATGATTTCTTACAAAAGTGGAGGGACGACAACAACGTCAGCTGCACGTGGCTTCGAATGGTAGCCTCCGAGGCGGGCAAGGGAACCGGCGACGCCGTCGGCGACATGAAGACGCTCATGGCGTCCGACGTCTACGACGCCAAGAACCCGAACAAGTTTTACTCTCTCATCGGCGGTTTCGCCGGCGCCAACATCGAGGGTTTCCACGCCGCCGATGGGAGTGGGTACGAGTTCGTCGCCGACGTCTTGCTTCAGGCGGACGCCGTCAATCCGCAGGCGTCGTCTCGCATGGCGTCTCCGTTCACCAAGTGGCGCCTGTACGACGAAAAGCGTCAAGGCTTGATCAAGGCGCAGCTCGAGCGTATGCTCGCGCACAAATTATCGCCAAACCTGTACGAGATCGTCTCTAAGGCGATT
>CEUM01083287.1_pt1 | contig 18407 bp, 7 predicted proteins | sample 356421 | NCBI WGS metagenome assembly CEUM01 (sample SAMEA2622716, study PRJEB7988) | marine metagenome | biome: marine biome (ENVO:00000447); feature: surface water layer (ENVO:00002042); material: "saline water (ENVO:00002010), including plankton (ENVO:xxxxxxxx)" | depth 5 m | reverse complement strand
AAAATACAACGGGTTAAGTTCTGAATTAGGAAATACAAATTCCTTATTGTCAAAGGGAGGATTTGAACGTTATCTAAAAAGCTTATTAGGATTAAGAGGAGGGGATGATAAACTAATATCATCTTCACTAGAAATTGGATTGCACAAAAATAAAGAAGATTCCATTATTGCGATTGATTTTACAGACACAAATATGTCTGATGGAATTCGAAAATTGATAAAATATGGTAATACTAAAATCAATTACATAAAGAAACAAAAACAATACATTTTAAAGGATTTATCAAAAAATGATATATGTAAAATAAGATCATCAGGAGTTAAAAAAATAGAGTCTAATAACCTGGATAAAATTTGTGAAATATTAAAAATGGTAAGTATAAATTCTGAATCTTTTTATTTATTTGATCATATTTCGTTTAGACCAAATGAGACTCTTAAGGTTTTTGGCGTTGAAGTAAGCGATGTTAATCAATCAGTATTTACTTCATCTTTTAATTTCACAAAGGCTGAACAAATAGCTATCCAAACTAATTTTAAGTCTAAATGTCTTGAAAAAAAAGCGTATGAAATTCTTGAAATTGGACATAATCAATTTAAGATAAAGATAGATGCTCTAACTTCCACTCATTATTTTGAAACAAAAAATGAAGCTAATAAAGCTATTGATTATTTCATTTCTTTTTTTAGTAATGTTGATCATTTAGATGATGTTTTAAAACAAACTACTAAGTACAATCATTTATATAACGAAGTTGATGACCCATTTTCTAATATAATATCAATTGTTTTACCAAATTGGCCTTACAGGTTTCAATCTAATTCATTTCAGAAATTTATTTCAGATACATTTATAAAAGAAGCCCCTGCAAATATTTTTGTTAATGTAAAATGGCTTGGTTATGAGGAGCTTATTCAACTTGAAGATAGTTATTACGGATTGATAGATTGTAAACCATCAAAGATTAAATTAAAAGAACAAAAACTTACAGATTTCTTAACCATTCTAATGAATAATGGATGAGGTGAATTTTATAAATAAAGTCAATTTTAACCTAAATTTAAATAAGAAGTCTAATAAAATAGATGACTATATAAAAGGACTTTTATTTAAAAAGATACTTCCTCGTATAGACAAAAAAATGGCAGAATATAAGGGTTCAGTGCCATTGGTTATTGATAAAATGGAATTGAATTTATCTTCTATTACAGTTCAAAATATTAATCAAATTACAGAAGCTGAAGCAACTAAATTAGTTGAGCTATTTATGAGGGAATTTGACGCTAAATTAAATGAAGCCATAGTTCAAAAAAAATCAGAATCAAGATTGGAGACATTAAAAACTTATTTAAAAAATGGATACATAATAAATTTAAAAAAAACATCTCTTAAAGAGATATTCAATCAGTTGTCTTTTCAAGAACTAAAATTACTAAATCATTTTTTTAAAACCATTGAAAACAAAGAACAAGCATTCATTCGATTTAATAATCTCATTGATGAAAAACAAATAAATAAATTTATTACTACAATATTTCCTGACTACCCAAGAATAAAAACTAAAATAAATCAGCTATTTCAAGAAAACAGATTTTTTTTAAAAATATCCAAAAATCAATTTACGTATTTAACGCACGAATTTTTCATTTATCAGACTTTAAAAAATAATTCTTCAGATGAATTAATCTTAAGAAGTTTTTACGAAAATCAATTAGGACTTAATCCCGATTTGTTTTTGTATAATGACAAATATCTACAGATAAATGATTTTGAACAAAGGCGAACCATTGCTAAAACTATTTATGAGGATTATGAATTAGCGCTTAATAAATTAATAGAGCTTTTAAGAGAAGAAATGAATGATTTAGAATATAGTTTTAAAGAATTAGAAAGTTCATTCCTTGATTTTATTATTTACAGCAACAATGAGTTCTCAACAACAACTAAAACGATAAAATTATATCTAGATTCTAAGTGGTTAAAAGAGCTTAAAAAAAGTATATCATTTATAAAAAAAATACCAGATAAATCATCGATAATTTATAATAATGAACTAATTCATTTTTTAAATTATTTCATAAAAAATGATTCTGTACCTACTTCTTATGGACATTATAAAGAAAATGATATTTTAAAGATTATAATTTCAATAGCCCAAGAAAATCCAAACGAGTTAAGAAAGGCATACTTACTTAAGTCTAATAGCATTTTATGGAATTTGTCTAAATCATTTTCAGTAAAACAACTTTATAAAATCCTTAATTCATTGTCTTCAAATTTTCAAAAAGAACAACAAAGTTTTTTTGAATTTTTACAAAAGTTAAAGTTTGAAAACTATTTAACAACATCAAATATTGAAGAATTGAAAAGAGAGTTTTTCATGTATGGTTTAAAAAATATTATTTCTAATAAAGCTCTTTTTTTTAAAGCAGATAAATCATTCTTTTTAAGATGGATAAATGATGATAGTATCCAAAAAACAGCTTCTTTTGACAAAGAAAAATTACAATATAAAAAAACACCAACTATTGATGTTTTTTTAGAGGCATTAATTTTAGAAAAGGATTCAATAAATAAAGAATCTAAGAAAGAAACTCCTATTATAAGTGAAGTTAATGAGACAGATGAACTTCCCATTAATTTTTATCAAAATGCCATATCTCATTTTTTAATATATGGTGAAATCCCGTGGTGGGTAAGGATGCAATTAGATTTTAGCTCAGAGGATGTTAATCATCAAATTTTGGAGCTTGTAAGTCAGTTTAAAATTATTTCAAAGCTGGATTATCTTAACTTTTTAAAGAGAATTAAAACATCAGAAAAATTATTAAAACGCTTAGTTTACAACACAAATCAATCGGTTTTTAATACAATTTTAATTGATTTTTTCCCCTCAGCTATTTACTCGAAATTAAATTCATTTTTAAGAGATTTAATAAAAATTGTAAATCATTTATATGGTAAGGATCTAATCTATAAAATTGCCCAGAGAGAGTTGTTTTATACTTATTTAAGCAGTATTGATTCAGAGTCTTTAGATAACTTTTTTGATTATGCACTTGGAGCTTCAATAAGTGCTAAAGAAATTGATTTAGAAAAATTGATAAAGCTTTTTCCAAATTTGGAGTCATCATATTTTAAAGAGTCATTTTCCATGGAAAAATTATTGAATATTTCAAAATATGATAATATTAAAGAAATTTCTTTTTTGAGTTTTTCTTCTGAACATTTAATGAGTGAATTATTTCATTTTATTGAGCATGGAGAATTAAGTTCGACATTCATCAATAACATTTCTCTATATAACGATTTTATATATTTTATCTTAAAAGAAAGGTTACTAACAAGTGTTTTACATCAAAAAATAGAAGAAAGTATTTTCCCATCATCATATTTTTTTAGTCAGTCCGTAATACATGAGTTCTTTTCCTCATCTGAAATTGAAAAAATAATAAATACAGACAAACAAAAAGAAATTGACTTAGAAAGACAGATTTCATTACAAAATGAGTTACCCAAATATAATCTTGCTGTTTTCAAGTTTTTAGTAAAACACAATCAACTTCCTTCATGGGCAATCTATAATTCAATTGCTGATTTTCAACCTGTTTTTATAAAATCTATAAACCAGGACCCATCTTTATTCTTAAAAGAATTAAAGCTGCTTCTTTCTGAAGATTATTTCTCAGATAATTTATTAGATTTTCTAGAATTAAACTTAAATAAAAGTAATATTAAAAGCACTGAAAATGAGCGTTTATTAATTGAATTTATAGACTTAATTACAACTCATTGGAAGCTAAATTATATTGATTCTAATTTATATAATAAGGCATTGGATTTGTGCTTAATAGTGAAGTTAGATACAAATGAAGAAGATTATCATGGAATATTTTTACAATTTTTTCAATATGCTATTTATAGATTACGTCAGAGTTTTAAAGTAGATGTTGATTTAAAAATAGATCAGCTTAAGAAATTTATTAAAAAGATTAAATCAGAGCTTAAAATTAACCTCTTAACATCTAATGATCTTAGAAAAATAATGACTCTTTCCAATATAAAAGAAGAAAACTTAAATGAAAAAGAGCTAAAAAATCTGGATTTAATTAATCAAAAATTGAGTAAACAATTGGAAATTAATCAGGAGATATTAAGTGATAAAATTCATTGGCAACCCGCAATGTTTTTATTGCTTTCATCAATTGAGGAGGAAGAATCAAGTATCAATCAATTAAAAGAACTAATAAGTCCATTTTCAGACGACACATTTAACGAAAAACCCCTTTTAACAGCAAAAGATAAATTCAGACAACAATCACTTGTTTTAATTTTCAGGATTTTAGTAAAAAATAAATTTTATGAGAGTCAAGATTTTAAGGATCATCAGATATTGATTAATTATGATTTTATAAATCAAAAAATAGTTTGGTTAAATGAAGTGGTAAATCAATTGAAAGAATTACAAAATAATTTCAAGAAACAAATTGATGATAACCCTCAAGTTTTAGAAGATTTTAAAATAATTATTAAGGAATTATTTTCTAAAAATGAAATTAAGGCACATCAAAAAGTACTTTATCAATTATACGATCTTTATTTAATTGGAGAAATCAAGAGCAAAGAGAATTTTATATTAAGTTTCATCCACTATTTGTCTCATGTTCATAAAAAAGAGGTTAATGATATTATATTATCTCTTTTTAGAACAAATGCTATTAGGAATACTAATTTATATTATGGATTATTGGATTTAGATGATAAACAAAAATTGGAATATTATAAAAAAGATAACTATAGCACAATTTTAGCTTTTGAATTACAACAATTACTTAGATTTCTTGATTATAAAGATCTTTTTCAAGATAGTATACTTTATATAGTTGATTATTTTAAATCAATTGAAAATAAAAGTTGGGAATATGAAATTTTAAATTTTTTCATATCAAAATATGCGATTAGAAAAGAAATTTCTCAAATATTAGCATTTGAAGAAATAGCGGAACTTTTAGAAAAAAATAGATCATTAAGTAGACTTTTTCATACTAAAAAATTATTTCAATCTTTTGAAAAATCTGCCTATTCTTATTTAGAAAAAGATGAGTATAGTGATAGTTTGACAGAAAAGAAAAATATTGACGAATTAAAACAATCTACTGCTGATTTAGCAACTAATTTCATTGATACAATTAATGCTGATAGTGCCTTTTTAGATAAGTTTATAAGTCACCGAGAAACAGAAGAATTAAATGACCTGAGAGATGTTTTAACTTTTAACAATGAATTAGATAATATTGATTTAAATTACGGAGAACAAATTACAGTATATAATGCAGGCCTTGCCTTAATATGGCCATTTCTTGGAACATTATTTAATAAGCTAGGTTTTATAAGAGATAAACAATTTATAAATAGAGGAAAGCAAAATAGAGCAATACACTTGTTACAATACATAATAGATGGCGGGAATCAATCTCCAGAATTTGTTTTGATATTAAATAAGTTAATGTGTGGTATCCCAATTAGTGATCCTATAGATTTATCATTAAGACTGTCTAAAGAGGAAAAGAAAGAGGCAGATCAATTTTTAATGTCAATTAAAGGAAAGTGGAAACAGATGAGAAATACATCATTGGATACTTTTAGAGAAAGCTTTTTGAAAAGAGAAGGAATATTGATTTTAGATGATAAAAACTGGAAGCTAAAAGTAAATCACAAATCTATTGATGTACTACTAAAAACATTGCCCTGGGGTATTTCGATAATCAAATTTCATTGGATTGACTATATCATATTTGTAGAATGGACCAAAAAGAACTAAATAGTAAAACCATAGAAAAAGAGTTAGGTTGGCTAGAGCAAGTCATAGAAGCTCGGTTTAACCTTTACTTTGATCAGAAGACAAACATTAAGGAGGTATTTGAAATTCAACCACCAAAATTAGAGGGTGATAGCTCTGTATATGCAGAGGTCATAAAGTATTACAATTTTAGTTTTTCAGAGCGATTATTAATCATTTTGACTTTAGCTCCTCATATTAAGCCCAGAGTTTTGGATATTTTTTTTAATAAAAATGAAACATTAAATAGAGGATTTACAGAGTTTGGAGGCATTAAGGGCGCAACCCATGGAGGTTTTATTCCTACGGGAGAAACAGCCTCATTTTTAATTGCTGGTGAAGACATAGGACTTAAAATAGAATTAATGCATCTTTTAGATGCTACTCATATTTTATTTAAACATAAAATCTTGTTCCTATCAGAAGTAAAAAATAGTGAACCCATGTTAAGTGGGGCATTGGTCATAGCTGAAGATTATTTAGATTTATTTACTTTGGGAGTAGCTAAAAAACCCAAGTTTAGTTCAAAATTTCCAGCTTCTTTGGTAGAAACCACTGTAAGCTGGGACAATTTAGTTCTGGACAAATACGCCAGAGAGCAAGTTGATAATATTCTATCATGGATTAATAATAATCACATCATTTTAGATAAATGGGATTTAAAAAATGTTGTAAAGCCCGGTTACAGGGCTTTATTTCATGGCCCTCCTGGAACAGGAAAAACCTTAACTGCCGGCCTATTAGGCAAGTCAACTGGAAAGGATGTTTACAGAATTGATGTATCCATGGTAACTTCTAAATGGGTAGGAGAGACGGAAAAGAATTTGGCTAGGGTTTTTGATATGGCAGAAAGTAAAGATTGGATTTTATTTTTTGACGAAGCAGATGCCCTTTTTGGTAAACGAACCTCTACAAGCTCTAGTCAAGATAGGTATGCTAATCAAGAGGTTTCTTATTTGTTACAAAGAACAGAAGAATATCCAGGGGTGGTTATTCTTGCGTCTAATTTAAAGGGTAACATTGATCAAGCATTCACAAGAAGATTTCAAAGTATAGTATATTTTAAAATGCCTGATGTAAAAGATCGTCTACAACTTTGGGAAAAAGCATTTGGTAATAATATTGACTTAGATCATGAGATTAAGTTGGCTGATATAGCTAAAAGCCATGAAATTTCAGGTGGTTCCATCATGAATATTTTGAAGTATTGTGTAACTAAGGCAGCTCAAAGCGGAAAGCGATTGGTGACCAAAGAATTTTTATTGGAAGGAATTAAAAATGAAATGATGAAAGAAGGAAAGACTTCTTGATAAAACTTTATGATTCGCTAAGACTAGCTAGTTTACTTGTATAATATCCAGAATTTATTTCTCTTTCTTGAGAAATTATTTCTTTTTTTAGTATTTCACTTTTTTCTTTATGAATATCCATATGAGATTTGTAGGTTGTGAGCGGATTTAGAAGTTTTGATTCTAAATCTGCTAAATTCCCTTCTTTAAGTGGCTTTTTACTTAAAATTTGATCTAAATCACTTCTTCTTTTTGAATGAAGTTTATCTCCTTTGAAGCTGTTAATTTTACTTATTAGTCCAATTTGATTGTCTTGTTTTGTTTCAATTTCTCTTTTTATTGACAATATAGATTCAACATAATTATGATCGTTTGCAAATGCATTTATTTGTAGATTTTTAAAATCAGTATTGATTTTATTATGTGCACTATTAAAAGCTTCAGTTGTATTAAAGTTTTGTGAAACTTGATCAAGATCTTTGATAAACTGAATTGAGTTACTTAATTTTTCTTGGTATTCTTGGTCAATAATTTCTCCCTTAACAACCTTGCCAAATTTAGTATGGTTAAATCTTTCTCTACCAAAAAAATTTCTTGTGGTGTTATCATTATATTCCTCTGTTACCGCACTTAATCTAGAATTAATACTCTCTATTCTTTGAACAATAACATCCCAATCAAATCTATTATTTTGGAAATCGGTTATTTGGTCTAATTTGACAAGTTTTGATGAAAGTTCTCTAATTTTAATTAAATGATTTTTTTCAGCTACGCCTAATGTGTCATCTATCCTTGTATTAAATTCTTTGTCCTTTTCTGTATTACCATTATCATTCTTAAACTTTTTAGCAATTACATCTTTTTCACTACTATCAAATCTTTCTTTAGGGTCGATTTTAATTAGCTGACTAATATCCATGTTTGCATAATCTCCTTCCACACCAGCTTTAGTTTTAAAATCATTTTGATCAGTTACTAAACTTTCTCTTGGATTTTCTATATTATTTTCTTTGTGTGAAGAGTAACTGAATTTTCCTAAAGATTTTTTCGCAATATTATAGGTAAATGTTTTTTTGAAAACTACCAGCGCTGTTGCTATGGCCTTCAACTGGGCCTTCAATTGCAAGTCAGCTTCAAGATCATAGTCAAAACCGTGAAATGTATTTGGTTTTGGGACAATTTCGGCAAATCCAGTTTCTTTATTAAAAGTTAATGTTGAATGATAACTAACTTCTAATTTTGCCATTGCTTTTCCGTATGCTTCTAAAAATAGGGCCAATGCTACTATTAATTTACTACCTGCTTGGATACCAGCATAAACACCTGCTGCGATATGACCACTACCAATTGGTACTTTGTCCATTGATAAATTAATAACATTTTCAGATAGAACAGCATTAAATGTTATTGGACTCCCTCCTAGAGCCATAGCAGCTTCAAGAAACATTCCAAATTCTGCATATATTAATGGAAAAACAGGAATCGACATTCCGACATCTATTCTTCCAGAACTGAATTCTTTAATTAATTCATTAAGTCTATTAAGCGGGTTTTGAATTGTTCCAGTAGCCTCTAATGAAGTTATTTTAAATATTTTTTTTCCGGCCTTAAAGTCATAACCAACTAAGCCGGAAACGGAAGCATCTAAAGATCCATCTCCTTGTTGATCGTTCATTTCAGGAAAAATATTTTTTAAATTTCCATTAAAACCAACCGAAAATTCTTTATTGCTGCTATCATTTTTAATCTCCGCATCATTTAGCGAGGCACTAATAAATCCAAAATCTTTTGCTATGCTGAATCCAATTGTTTTGATACTTTCATAAGACATTTCAGAACTACCACCATTATTTGAAAAAGTAATATTTTGTCCACTTATATCTATATTTTGAATTCCTAAATTATTGTTGAAAAATTTTCCGTTTAGATTTTCTATAGATAAATTTTCTTGTGAATTATCAATTCCTTCTAAATCAAACTCTAACTGACATCCTCCAAATGAAATAGTTCCTGATATGGCACCTTCATTGAAAGTTAATTTCTTTTCTCTTTCAGAATCGTAATTAACATTACCATTAGCACTATTAATTGTAACTCCTTGTCCAAACATAGTTAAGTCGATAATGTCTTCAGTTGACACATTTGTGCTAAAACCAAATCCATAGACATCACCCTCTTTTGTAGCCCTTAGCGTAATATTATTAAATTTAAAAAGGTTAAATAGCGTAACTTCGTCATCAATTGCTGCCTCAATCTTGGAAAAGCTAAAACCACTTTCTTGGTTGTAATATGGCTTTATAATTTCAATATTGCCAGTGTGATTAAATACATTATAGTCTAAATTTCCTTTTTCAGCATTGAAAGTATTAGTAGCACTTGCGTATTCAAAACCATTAATTTTAATCTCATTTCCAAGAAATTCTCCCTTAAGTACACCATCTTTTACATCTATTGGAGATGAGCTAATATTAGATAAATCAATATTTGAAATTAACCTTCCTTTTAATTTTGACACATTAACCCCTTTTGGTCCGATATCACTTATATTAACTGTTGAATCTACCACTAATCTTTGATCACCATTTGCCAATAAAACATAAGTGGCAGCAATGTTTTCAGCTTTAAAGTGATTAGTGAAATTAAGTTCACTTATTTTGCCAATTCCAAGTCCTATTTTAGGAACATTCTCTTCAAAATCTAAATCTTTAATTTGCCCATTAAATTCATGTCCTAAGAAATTAAGATTCAAACTACCAGTTATTCCATTTCCACTAAATTTTTTAGAATTTGTATGATAAATCAAATCATTTGCACTTAGAGTAATCTCATTGCCATTTATTTCATTTTTAATAGTTGGGTTTGATGCTTTGAATGTATGGTCATCGATGCTTATATCACTTATTAAAGAATCTGTGGATGCTTGAAATATAAATTTACCATCCAATAAATTGATGTTTATTTCAGGAATTCCAGTTATCTCACTTCCTATGTAATTTAATTTAAAAGTTTCTCCAAATTCAATATTGAAAGAGGAAGTCATTATCATTTTCCCAATTTTTTCTGATTCAACACTAAGGCTAACATCAATTAAAATTCCTTTGTCAGTGAGTTTGAAGTAAGGCATTGAAGCGTTGCTTTTAGGAATTAGTTTTATTACTTCTTTAATAAAATTCACTGCTAGTTGAACAGATTTTCTAATGTTATCATCGTATAACTCTAGTTCTGGTGGAAGCTGAATTTGCTCTAAACTTTCTTGGTTGTCTTCAGATGTTTCATCATTTTGAGGTAAATCTTGAATCAAATCTTCGGTTAGTTCGTCATTCTCAAGTTCATCACCAACTTTATCAACACCATATTTTTTATTGAATTTTTTTGCGGCTCTTCTTTTAGCTCCGGGAATTAAGGAAAGTCTACCAGTCTTGTAATTTATAATACCCTTTGCAGCCCATTTTAATGTGCTATCTCCAATTAATTCATCCGTTAGGATACTTTTTTTTTGGTTGATGTCTACATTTGAAAACTTTATTTTTCTTCTGTCAAAATAACCTTTATATCCAAATCTATGGCGTTTAATTAGTTTCTCTTTTTGCTTAGAATCTAATGACCGAAAACTTGGTGCTTCTTCATTAAATATTACGGGGAACCAATTACCAATTTTATGATTAATATCAACTTTTAAAGGCATGAAAAAATTTTCATTGGCAGGATCAACATCTTTACCCACATTAAGTTTAGATTTAGACTTAATTAAGGCTTGAAACTCTTCATTGCTTTTGGGAAATTTATTTATAAAGTTTGCACTTAGCTCAAGAAGAAAGTTTCTTATTTTTTCAATACTTCTTATATTACCTTTATCAATAGCATAACCTTCCTTACTAAAATTATAATCACCTTCTCCAGTATTAATTATTTGTATTATTTCTGAAGGTATTTCATTCTGTGATTGTTCAGTAGTTGGGGAATCTTGATCTAATCCTGCAATAGGTTCTTGAGTATTAATAATTTCTGCCTGCTCTTGAGCTTGACCTACTGTTGTTATGTCATCACTATCAGCCAATATTTTGGTATTTTATTTTAACTGTTATTGATATCATTAAACTCTCTTTTACTCTTAATTAGAATATTTCTTGCAATGGCCCAAGCACCTGCAGATCTATTTAAATTTTCTTGATTACTTGATGACACTTCTTCTGAGCTATCACTCAAATTTGCAGATGAGGCATCTTCTGAACTTTCTATAGCAGTAAATTTTTGATCATTAACTTTTGAACTAAGTTTCGATTTACTTTCCATGCCTTTCTCGTTGGCTAACATAAATGCTTCTTTTGCCAAATTTTCTTCTCCATTTTCAAAGTTTATTTCACTACTGTAAAGACCATCAGTAGGCTTAGGACCACTGCCCATTTTACCTAGGCCAAACCCTGATTGATGAGCTTCACCAGCATGAGCAGCAGATGAATTTAAATACTTAGTAACTTCTGGTATAGCAACATTCGTTACTAAGGATGATCCGACTGAAGCTCCTGTAGAAGCTGTTTGTTCCAAAGCAAACTCTTCATTAGTTTGCCCCACTCTTTCTTTAACAATATTTCCCATAATATTTCTTTCTGCCCCGTCTGAATCTCTAGTTGAGCCAACCATAGCTGTAGCTATATTATATCTCTTATTCTGCTCTGTGCCTCCTATTTTAATTTGCTTACCTGCTTCGTCAAGACCATAACTTGCGCCAGCTGAAGCGCTAGCTGCAACTGAATTTATTGTTTCGCCTCTCAGTAATGAAAATAGAGCAGGATTATCATTTAACATCATTGCTAATCCATCAAAAATAGCTCTAATTCCAGTGATTATTTTATCAATCACCTTCATTATTGTTGTAATACCTTTTATTATAATATTTAATGGCCCTAAAACAATACCAGCTGGTGGAGCAATTGCTATAATTGCTTTGAAATAAAGACTTATTGAGTTTAGTACATTACTCCCAATTTTCATTATTCCTTGAAATGCTTCAAGAAGAGATGAAAAATGAATGAAAAATGCCGCTTTTTTATTCCCCTGTTTAGCAACACTTTTTCTACTATTCCATTTTTTTTCAATATCAATAAGTTGTTGAGTAATTGTTTTTGAAGGCGGAATCAAAACACCTGCTTTTATTTTTCTTGCAGCCATTTCTTCAAAGTCAAGATTTCCATCTTCATCTTCACCAATTTCAAAATCAATACCTCCTCTAATTCCACGAGCATCTGAAGATGAACCTCCTTTTCTCATTCCTAATGACATTATTTGAATAATTTTCCCTCCAATTGCATCTCTTGTCGCATTTAAAAGGCCCTCTCTACTAAGAATTGGAATAATTCTTTTATCATTCTCCAACTTCTGTTGTTTATCTAATTCCTTTGCTGTCCTTTGCGAAATATCGTATTTTCTAAGTTTAGCAAACTTGTATAATTGTTCTATTTTCTCCTCATCTTTTTCTTGATCATCCTCGTTATTTCCTAACCCTTTTGATAAATTATAGTACTGTTCAATTAGTAAAATATCAGTTTTATTTTTATTGTCACTAGTTTTACTTTGGTTAGCATCTCTCTTTGCTTTCTCTTCAAACACCTTAGCAGGTTTTGTGGCAGACCAATTAAACTGATCACTAAATGCTTTTTTGAAAATCCCAACAGTGCTGGGTTGTCTATTCTCTTTATTTGGTGAAGCAATCCCATCATTTATTTCTTTTTCTGCAATATTGTCATAATATGTTAGTGCAGCTGCATCAGCAATAACTAAATTTCCTGCGACATATCCCGCACTTTTTTGACCTTGAGCTTCTGTTACTGCATGTTTAATTCCATCTCTAAATCTTCCTATTTTGCTGCTAAACATTCTAGGGGTGTTCTTCATGTCCGCTTTGTTGTCTAGCCTAGCTCTTTCAGTATTTTTTAAAACTTCATATGATTCTCTATCTTCAAACTCTTCTATGCGATCTCTTTCTAAGGAACTATCAATTACCAATTGTTGTTGCTCATCAGCAGCTTCTCTAGCTGTTCTAGAATTCAGAATTCTTTGCTCCGTACTTTCTCTTATGCCTCCCCATGGACTAGGTTTATTTAATATATCATCCTCCTCAGCTTGTGCTGCTGGCCTTGGATTGTAAAGTGGGTTTGTATGATAAGTTATTGCAGTCGAACTTGCAGCAGGGCCTTGCTGCATTGGAGTATTTATTTGTTCAGCACCACTTTTTTTAGGCATATTCTATTTTAATCAAAAAATTCTTTACAATGTAATTTCATCATAGAGTTGGCTTCTTTGCTTCCATTTAGAAAAGCTTGATTAAAGTCTTCACAAGCTTCTGTTTTCCTTTCAAATTGCAAATACACTAAGCCTCTATAATAAAAAGCTTTCTTTTCTAAAGGTTCTAACGTAATAACTTGAGAAAAGGTTTGAAGTGCAGCCATAAAATTTTGCTTATTTTTTTGTTTAAGCCCCAAAAGCAACAAGTTTTTGCTGAAAATACGCTGTGTAACCTCATCTAATTCAAGGCCTAAATCTATTAAGTGGTTGTAATATTTGTTTGCCTTTTCATACATTCCTAACTGGTAATAAGAATAGGCCATCATTTCAAAGGAACTCTTATCATTTATTACGGTATCTACATAAGAATTTAGGAGGTTAATCGCACTATTGTAATTGGATAATTGAAAGTGACATACTCCCATATTCTTAATTAAAGCAATAGAATCAGGGAAACTATCAACTGCCTTTTCATAATAAAATAAAGCACTTTGAAAATCTTTTAATGTATTGTAGCATAGTGCCTTTTGAACCCATACATCAGGATTAGTAGAGTCAAAATTTTCATACTCTTCAAAGTAGTTTATGGCATTTGAATATTTTTCATTTTTAATGCTTAAAACACCAAGATTATATTGCAACTTATAGTTTTTGTTTAGCGCATAAGCAGCATTAAAGTCGTTGATTGCACTTTCATAATCATTGGTATTGAAATAACACATGCCTCTTGATTGAAAAGCTTCATGTAAGCTACTATCTTTATCAATGATTTGTGTTAATAATGCTATTGCATTCTCCCATTCTTCAGCTTCTATTTTATCTTTTGCAATTTTGTAGTCATCGTGAATTGAATGCCTGCAAGAAATAAACATTACAAAAAATAGGATATAATATAATTTGAAGTAGGTATTCAATTGGTGTATGTTTCTTATTTTTATCACTAATTTCTAATAAATACTATTTAGATTATTGTATTAACATATATATTTATTAGTTAATTAATCAACAAGTTTTTTTTAAAAAATAAATAGTAGACCATCCGCTCCAATTTTAGACATACATTTTTTTATTATTTGTTTTTACTTTTTAGTATATACTTTTTTATTCCAAGTAATGTTTATGCTTTTAGCGGAAGAAATTATTTTGAGGTTTCAACATTTGAGCAAGTTGGAGATAGTGTAAAAGAAGAAGTTAAGAAAAATATCATAAAACGATATTTTGAAAAAAGAGCTGAGAAAAAAGCCCAACTTAATGACAGTATTTCTTTGCTACAAGAAAAAATTCTAAAAGAAATTTTAAAAAGAGAACGCCTAAAACCATCTGATACGCTTTATAATTCCGATCCTAGTTATCAATTTCATTACACTGATTTACAATTTTATTTAGATAATTTTAAGGACAGTATATATAAAACAGAATTAGATTGGTCGGCAATTCAGCGTCTAGATGTTGAACCATTTAATGCTTTAAAAACAAGTGTTAGGTCTACTAAGTTTATTTATGGATTTCATCCATATTGGATGGGTGATGCTTATTACAATTATAATTTTGAGATATACAATAGAATTGGATATTTTGGATATATCATTGATCCAATAGATGGAAGTGATATTAGTACTTCAGGAGGGTTTCTGGCCCATAGCTGGTCTAATTCTACAATTCAATTTAAAGCAAATTACTACAATTGTAAAGTTGATTTATGCTTAGCTAGCTATGATATTAATAATAACATTCTAATTTTCGAAAATTCTTCAAAAGGCAAGAATGTTAGAACAAGGGTTGTAAACAACATTGTTAATCTTGTCAAAAATAAGGGAGATGGAGTTTGCTTTGACATTCAAAAAGTTCCATCTAAATACAAGGAAAATTATATTGACTTAATAAGACAAATAGATTATTCATTAAATGGAGACTCTGTTATTAACGGAGCTGAAAAAAAGTACCAAATTACGATGATATTACCAAGGTATGATATTGGGTTTCCTTACTCTATGACATTAGGTGATGCTAAAATTCTTGAACAATATGTAGATAGATGGATTTTCACTGCCGAATCAACTTATGGAAATAATTTTGAGGGATATGAATTTTCAGAACAAAATTTAAATGCTTTTTGGAATTATGATCACATAGACTTTGAATTAAATGCAATACCTTCTCAAGTATTTAAAAAAATGCTCATTGAAATTCCAATGTATTATGGTAAGTTAAATTATGATTTAGATACTAATGTTTCTTTATCTAAATTTTCTAATGCCGAAAAAATATATCCGGAATTTTCTACAAGCTTTTCAAGATCTTTAAATGAAAAATTAACATATATAGATTTGAAAGGAATTAATGGTGTTGCTATTTGGTGTGCGGGATATGATAAGAACAATGAAGATGTATTTAATACTTTAGTTAATTTCATAAAGGACAAGGAAATGGAAACCAATGAAAATTTTGTCCCAGCTATGAACCATATGATTAATCAAAACGAAATTGATCTTACTTCACTTTACAACTACAAAGAAAAAGAAGCTTACAGTGAACCATCCTGGATTTCTTCGACAATTTATAGTGTTTTAGAAGACCTCAAGCCAGAGAAGATAATGAGTCATCATCTAATTGTTTTATGCGTATTGATTTTATTGTCATTTGTATTTGTAGGGTTTCTTGTTTCACTGTTTTTTGAGTCTGCTAGAGAACAATTATTTAGCAGGGAAAATATTAGGAACTTTTCTACTATTTTTATCGTACTGGTAATGGTCCTGGTGTTTAAAAAATTCCATGTAATAACAGAGACTGAATTCGTTTTTATTGTTGGAATTTTTTCTGGGCTTGTTATAGCCTTGTTCTTTTACAGAAGAAAAAAGAAAAAGGAAAAGGAGCTAAAACCATAATATAGTAATGATACCATTTTTAAATATCGTTCTATTGTCTTTAGATTCAGAAATGATATCTGAAGATGCAGATTTGATGTCTTTAGATTCAGATTTCACCCACTATCATTTTTTAATGTATATAAATATAGCGATTGGGGCTATCATTTTTTATTACCTGTATCCCTGGCTGAGATTATTTATTGATCATTATATAATATTCAGAAATAGAGAAAAAATCATTATTGTAGGTCAGTCGAGAATGGCAAGAACTTTTGCCATTGACGCTGCATCTACAGGCAAGAAAGTCACATTAATAACCAATAAAAATCAAAATAACTTTTCTGACGAGTTGAAAGGGAAAGGCATTAAACTCATGTTAGTTAAGGAAATAAATGAGGTTAAATTAAGGCTTGCAGGCATTAATCATGCAAGTTCTTGTTTGGTCGCATCAGACAGCGATGAGCATAATATCTCGATGTCTAAATTTATAGGAGACTTTAAAAGGAACAAAGGAGGTAAAAAATTAAAATTAATTGTAGGTGTTCAAGATTGGCAAGCTAGAAACTTACTTATAGATCAAGTCAATAGTTTCAATTCTACGCCATATGTTACTATACGATTTTATGACCGTTGCCAGTCTGTTGCAAGATTGATTTATGACAGATTTTCGCCTAATCGTTTTGTTGATGATACCACTACAAAAAACAATAAGAAAGCAATTTGTATTGTCGGATATAATGAAGTTTCAAAAAACTTTCTCATTGAAAACTGTATTTTATCTCAATTTCAAGATGGGGGAAAATTAAATGTTTTTCTACTTTGTAAAAACGCAACTCATCTTTTGGAGGAGTTTTCCAACACTTTTCCTGCATTAACAGAGTTTATTTCTATATACCCAGTTGAATTGCATAATACTTCATTTTCTTCAAATTATGATTGGGATAAAAATTTTACAGATAATATTTTTAATATTGATGCGGTGTATGTTTTTGGAGATGATGATGCATCTGTGATTACAAAATCCTTGAATTTTCGCCAGTTTTTTTATACACATACTCAAAATATCCGTAAAGTACCGGTAATTGCAAACTTGCCTGAAAGCACAAGCATTTCTTCCCTTTTAGATGAAGAAGGAATGGATAGTCAATCGTCCCTATTTAAGAAGTATCAGGAAGAGCTTCATATATACTTTGTAAAAACTTTCTCAGATACGTGTACATTCAAAAATATTATTGACGATAATGAGATAGAATCACTTGCTAAAGTGATTAATTACTATTATGCCATTAAACACCAGTTTGACCAATTATTGAATGACAAGTTTAGAAAAAATAATAACACTAAAATTATTAAAGAACTTGAAGAAAGGATGATAAATTTTAAAATAAAAAAACAGCATCCATACAAACAAATAGAATCTATGGTTTTAGAAAGTTTAGGTAGCTACACCAAAAATTCTTCATTTGTGTTAAAACAAGTATTTGGTATAGATGAGCAATGGGACAGTATTTCAGAAAGAAGTAAGGAATCTAACAGATATGTGGCTAGGCATTTACCCTCAAAACTAATGATACTTGAAAAATTAGGAATTAAGGAAATTAACGAAGAAACATTGCTTGCTCATATGGACGAATTGGCTCCTTTAGAACATAATCGGTGGTCGGCAGAAAAGATTATGGCAGGATTTAACTATGGCAAATTACCAACTAATGATAAAAAATTAAGAGCTATATTAAAATATACATTGAAAATTCACAATCAATTAAAGCGATACAATTTATTAGATTCTGTAAACAAACATAAAGACATTGAAATCTACCTAATTATTCCGCTTTTAATGAGGGTAAGGGATAATCTTTAGTACTTTTCAACTTAGAACATACTTGCTAGCTCTATTCTATCTAAACTTTTTTAATACTGATAATATAGATTGGCGATATCCAATGCCAAATATTAATAAATGAACTAGCAATGGATATAGTTGATGGATTTCTTTTCTGTGCTCAAAACCAACTTCTAAATTAGCTATATTTAAATAGCTTCTCATGGCTTCTTCGGGGTAGTTTCCAAATAGAGACAGCATAGCCCAATCCATTTCGGGATGCCCATAATAAACAGCAGGATCAATT
>CEUM01030169.1_pt1 | contig 18417 bp, 14 predicted proteins | sample 356421 | NCBI WGS metagenome assembly CEUM01 (sample SAMEA2622716, study PRJEB7988) | marine metagenome | biome: marine biome (ENVO:00000447); feature: surface water layer (ENVO:00002042); material: "saline water (ENVO:00002010), including plankton (ENVO:xxxxxxxx)" | depth 5 m | reverse complement strand
GGCCGAAACCGTGGATCATGAAGACACACTCGGGGTGGATGAAGTCGGTGACAAAGGCGCGAATCTTGGCCGAGTAGCCGTTGTTGCCGACGCTGACGTATTCGTCGTTCTCAATGCCGAGGGCCTTGGCTCGATCGGTGTGAATCCAGAGCGTGTTCTCGGGCATGCGCTCGAACAGGAGCTTGTTATTGACCGTGTGGCCCTGTGTATGCAGGGCACAACGGCCAAAGGTGATGCGGAACTTGTCTTCCGGGGGGCGTTCGGGAGACTCGTAGGGCTTCAGCGAGGGAAGCCCGTCTTCTTCAAGCTTGGCATCGATAATCTGGATCTTTCCGGACGGTGTCTTGAAAGAGTTCTCGGTCACGGGTTTGTAGATGGGCGCGGAAGCGAGGCCGACAGCGCCGGTTTCTGCAAAGTCCTCGATAGTATATCCGGTGCCTTCCAACTGGAATTTCCAGATATCTTCGATGTTTTCATATACCAGATCATCCAGTCCGAACCGTTTGGCGAGGCCGGAATAAATCTCCCAGATCGCCTTGGTGTCGTAGAGAGGCTCGATGGCGCGCTTGCGCATGACAAAGGAGGGCTTGGGGCCGTTCTTGGTCATGATGGTGTCGTCGCGCTCAAGGAACGGCGAGATGGGCAGAACCACGTCCGAGTACCACGCGGTGTCGGACCAGGAGAAGGTCACGGCAACGAGCAGGTCCAGATTGTCCCACATGGCCTTGACGTCTTTCATGTCCGGGAAAGCCATGAGAGGGTCGTGGCGCTGGGCAATGTACGCCTTGATCGGGTAGGGCTTGCCTTCGACGATGGCGTCGTAGGCGAGGTTCACCAGTCCGGGACCGGCATCGTAGTGCTTGCGGCCTTCCATCCAGCCGATGCCGTCGGCACGTTTGCCTTCGGGCTTCGGATAGAGATTCATGAACGATTGCAGTCCCTTTGCTCCGGCATCGCCCGGCTTGCCCATGAACGGCAGGCCACCCTTTGCGCCGATGGCGCCGAGCAGGGCATTGATCAGGTAGATGGTGCGGGACATGTAGAAAGAATCGGAGTAGCGGGCGGTCATCCAGCCGGGATGCCAGATAACGCTCGGGGCGGCTTCGGCCAGTTGACGGCAGAAGTCGCGGATGGAATCGGCGGCAATGCCGGTTTCCTCTTCCGCCCATTCCGGGGTGTACTGCTGGACAAAGACCTTGAGCGCGTCGAAACCGTCGAACCAGTTGGCGACATATTCCTTGTCGTAGAGCTCTTCATTAATAAGGACATGAAGGACTGCGAGGTTGAACGCGTAGTCTGTGCCGGGGCGGATGAGGAAGAAGTTGTCGGCCTTGGTTGCCGGAACGTTGGCGCGGATGTCGATGACGGTCAGCTTGGCGCCGTTTTCCATGCCCGAGAGCACGTTGTTCACTTCGGCCACGTTGATAGCTTCCATGACGTTGCGCTGCTGAAGGACAATGTGTTTACAGTTCTTGAAATCGTAAGAGACACCCTTGCGTCCGAATCCGAATACGGAAAGGGCGGAGTTCTGGACGTTACGGGCGCAGGCAGAGTCGTGGTTGTTGTAGTTGGCGGTGCCTATGCCACGCAGGAACGCGCGATAGAAATCACGGAACGGGCCGCCGCGGTCGGAGAAGAGGATGGCATCCTTGCCATATTCTTCCTGAACGGCTTTCAGCTTGTCGGCAACGTAATCAAGGGCTTCGTCCCAGGAGACCTTGCGCCATTTGCCTTCGCCTCGCTCGCCTGCACGAATCATGGGGTACTGCGGGCGCTCTTCATCGTAGGTGAGAGCTGTTCCGGCAGCGCCACGAGGACACAGTGAGCCGTTCAGGGATTTACCGCCCTGAATATACTCGGCTTTCCCGTCTACCACTTCGACCTGAATGGGGCAGCGCACGGAGCACATGCCGCAGATGCTGTTCACATATTCCTTACTCATCGACTCCTCCTCGGAAAATCACGGATGAAATGTACGACACTTTTTTCGTAGGATGGACGCTAGCAATGTGCGTCAAGCCCTCGCAACTATATCCCAGTATGTGAAATCCATCACATGGATTGGTATTATTTTTTTCAATTTCTTATTGATTTTCTGAAAAAGTTTGAGAAATTCATCACAAGCCGGAGTCCCGTTGACCCGACCCGCATTTTTCATCACACCGTGAATTAACGTAAGAACTGCGCGCAATAAATCGCTACAGAGGTGAAAAAACATGGCCACGTACAAAATCAAGTTTGACAAGAAACGGTGTATCGCCTGTGACGCCTGTCTCGTTCACTGCAAAGTGAAGAACAAGGTGCCAGCAGGAATCAGCCTGAACCGGCTTACCGCCGAAGGGCCCATTGCCGACAAGGACGGCAAGCCCACGGCCAAGCTCAAGTACCAGACCTGCCTGCACTGCAAGAAGCCCTTGTGTGTCCCGGCATGTCCCAATGAAGCCCTCTATAAAAGGGAAGATGGGCTGGTTTTGATCCACATGGACAAGTGTGACGGTTGTCAATCCTGTATTGAAGCGTGTCCGTGGGATGTTCCTGTCTACAATGAAGCGACAGGTAAGATCATGAAGTGTGATTTTTGCGTGGACCGCGTGGATGCCGGGGGTATCCCGGCCTGCGTGACTGGCTGCACAGCCAATGCCCTTGAGTTCGTGCGGTCGGAATAATGTGGTATTTACCGAGCGGCTGGGTGGCTGCTCGGTGCTCTTTTGGGGTTAACATTTCAAGAAATGAGGAGGAAACGTGTTACGTTCCAAAAAAACTCTCCTGATGCTGGCTCTGGTGGCCGCGGTCTGCTTCACTGCAGAGCCCGCCTTCGCCGATCGTCTGGCCGAAGCCATCGCCGAAGCCAAACCGCAAGGTGAGCCCGGTTACCTCGGTATCCCCGGCGCTCCGCAACTCAACGTCATCATCGGTCTCGTGTGGGCGATCTGGGTAGGCTGGATATTCTCCACCGTCGGCGCATTCGGTGGTATCATGGCCGGTGTTGGTCACATCACCATTTACGGCCTCGGTGACTACGCCAAGTCTTTCAAAAAAGACATGAAGCTGAACAAGGTCGTCACCGACTCCATCCGCGTGTCCAACCAGTGGCTCGTTGGTTGTTCCGCAGCACTGTCCTCCTTCAACTACTACAAAGCCGGTCGCCTCGTGCTGCCTCTGGGTATCGCTCTGGCCATCGGTGCCGTTTCCGGTTCCTGGCTGGTACCCTGGTTGACCGCTGGTAAGATCTCCCTGAAGGCATACCTCGGTTACTTCGGTCTCTTCGTTCTCTTCCTCGGTTGCTACCTCTTCTACGAAACCACCCCCAAGGGCCAGGCCAACAAGAAGGCCGCCAAGAAAGCTGCTGAAGCTTTCCAGAAGTCCGTTAAGGAACAGCAGTCCGGTGGCCAGGTCGACATGAGCGAAATGGGCGTTAAGGTTCAGAAGTTCACCCCGACCGCTTGTGAGTTCACCTTCTTCGGTGTTGAATTCTCCTTCAACCCGGTTATCCCGGTTATCGGTGGTTTCTTCATCGCAGCTCTGGCTTCCTTCCTCGGTGTTGGCGGCGGCTTCCTGCTGGTGCCGTTCCTGACTTCCGTTGCCGGTCTGCCCATGTACCTCGTTGCCGGTACCTCCGCCATGGCCGTTCTGATCGGTATGGTCAACTCCATCGCTTCCTACATGCTGCTCAAGCAGACTCCGGTTGCATGGGGCCTGATCGGTGCCGAGCTTATCGGTATCGTCATCGGTTCCGTTATCGGTCCCAAGACCTCCAAGTTCATCCCCGAGAAGGTTCTGAAGTACATCTTCATCTTCCTCGCCTTCTACGTTGGTATCCGCTACACCACCAAGGGCTTCCTGGGTTACTCCCTGGTACCCCCCTTCTAAGTCGCGAATCCACACCATGAACATATGGGGCCGCCCGCAGTGGGCGGCCCTTCACAAACAGAACAGGAAAGACAATGACCGGCCAAATGATTTACGAATTTCTCGATCCCTGGATGATATGGGCATTCCGCATGACGGAGAATCCCTACATCGGATTCGCCATAGGCATCTTCTGGATCTGTCTTCTTGCCACGGTCATCGGCGAGCTGTGCATGGCGGGCATCTACTTCCTTAATGCCAAGCACTTTGCGAAAATCAGCAAGGATATGGTCGGCCACCATAACCTCTCCGTCCAGGCGCTCGGCGCCAAGAACAAGGAAGCATGGAAGGCGTGCAACTCCATCGCCAACGATGCGTTCGGTAAAAATTTCTTCTCGCACATCGCATTATTCGCATCTTCGCTGTGGGTCGTTCCATTCGGTATCGGATGGTTGTTCTACCGCTTCGGCGATGTGGAATTCATCGTTCCCCTGATCGGCCAGGTCGGCCCGTCCTTTATATTCATCCCGGCGTATATCTTTACCCGTTGGATGTTCGGCAAGGCCAAGCCGTGGCTGCCTCTCTTCCGCATGATCCGACAGAAGATCAAGGAGAATGAGGGAGAAGAGGAAATGATGATGTTCTCTGACATCATGAAAAAGAAGGAACCGGTTCCTGACAACTCCTAACTGGTGTTGAACAGTTTGAAAGGCCGCCTCCGGGCGGCTTTGTTCTTTGAAACACAGTGTCGTGACGCTTACGGGCGACAGGGGAGAGGCGAGCTTTGAGCTTCTGCGCAGGATGCAGACTCATTGGTACCAGATGGAATCAGCGTTGCTGGATTCAGAATGCAAAAAAGCCGTCTTACTAAGACGGCTTTTCTTTCTTATCCAAGAGCGTGGGCTTATCAGGCCATCTGGCTCATGCCCGCGTTGACCGATTCGCTGAATCCTTCCATGTCGGAAGGGCCGAGCAGGTAGAAGCGTTCTTCGGTCTGGATGCAGATGACATCGGCGCGGTTGGCTACGATCACTGCTTCCTGGTTGTTCTTGATCTCGATGATCCCGGAACGGTACCCGGCGAAGTGCATGAATTTTTTGGTTTTGACTGCGTGGAAATCCTCATCGGTTACCAGATTGACCGGCATGGTCTTGGTGACCGAGGCCCAGGGGATCACGGCACTGGCAAAAGGCGGAGCCGAGAGCAGGATGCCTTCATCGGCTACGGTGATGGTCGCGCGCTTGGGCGTGATGTATAACATGTACCAGTAGAAAGCGGACAATGGTCCGGCTACGGCAATAAGACAGATGGCGGTCCAGGTGAGCCCGGAATTGAAGCTCCAGGTCACAGTGGCGGCCACAGCCGCGACGCACAAAAGAAAGAACGTCAGGACTGTTTTATTCATGGGGACCTTGTATGATTTCGCCACGGGGAATCTCCTTGTGGAAGCTGTTGTTTGGTGGGCTATACATACGGTGTATGGCTGCTGTTGCCAAGTCATATAACCTCTTGGACAGCGTCTGGAAATATTGTAGTGTTTAAAGCATATATGATCAATCATGGAAAAATAAAACAACAGCGGGAAAAGCGCTCCGACCTCTGGCTCAAACATGGAGTCCGGGCGTTCGTTGTATTGGTGTGTCTCATCATAATCGGTGTGGTCGGCGGATGCGGCGAAGATGACCCCGTGGTACACGTGGATTTGACCAAACGGCAGAAAGTTCTTGCCCCGCGTCGACAGGAAGCGATCACCTACGCCTATTTGCCGCAATACTCGCACACGATTTCCTATCAACGGCACAGGGCGCTCCTTCAGTACCTGCGGGAAACCACCAACCTGCCGTTACGACAGATATTTCCTGATACCTTTGATGAACATATCGCCATGGTCGAACGTGGCGAAATCGATATCTCGTTTTCCAACCCGTTTGTTTACATCCAGCTTGCCAAAGCTGGAGCCACCGCCTTTGCGCGTATCATCGAACCCGGTGGGGAGCCGTATTTTCAGGGACAAATCATCTGTCGCACTGACAACCCGACCATTCAGACCATTTCCGATTGTGCCGGTAAACGGTGGATAGCCGTTGATCCCGGGTCTGCGGGTGGCTACCTGTTCCCCCTTGGGCTCTTCTTTGACAACGGCATTATGGTTAAGGATTTCAGGGAAGTGGACTTCGCACCCGGACCGGGTGGCAAGCAGGAAAAAGTCATTCTGGCCGTTCACGCCGGGGCCTATGACATCGGCACGATCCGCAAAGGGGCTTTGGACGTTATTTCGGGGAAAATCGACCCGTCCACCATTCGGGTTCTTGCCGAGACAAAGCAATACCCGGGCTGGGTGTATGCAGCCAGAAAAGGGCTTGATCCTGATGTGGTCACTCGTATTGCAGCAGCCATGTTCGCGTTGGAAAACTCCCGCGAGGACCATGCAAGCATTCTGCGAAACGCAGGAATGCGTGGCATTATTCCGGCCAAAGACATTGATTACGAATCGGTTCGTCAACTGGCCAACAAGCTGGGGCTGGAATAATGATGACCATGCGATTCCTCAATAAACTCAAGTTCCGCACCAAGCTGAATCTGGGAATTTACGGGCTCTTGATCATCATGGCGTTGCTGTTGTTGCCGCTGGTCGGCAGTACAACGACCAAAACACTGGTCGAAGAGAGTAAGAAGCGTGGATCATCCCTTGCCGAATCCATGGCCGCCCGTGCCGTTGACCCCTTGCTGGCAAAGGACTTTCTCCGACTGAAGAACATGGTCGACGAGCAGATTGCCGTGGGTGATGTGGTGTACGTTTTTGTGCAGGACAAGCTCGGCAACGTGCTCACGCATACTTTTCATCGGGGATTCCCAACCGATCTGATCCGGGCCAATACGGTCAGGGATGAGAACAAGGTTCATATCCAATTGTTGGCTGACGGGGTGGAGCGTATCTACGATTTCGCTTCGCCGGTGAAGATCGACGACAACCGGTTGGGTACCGTCCGAATCGGTCTTTCCAAAACCCGCATCGACGCCACGGTCAATCGTCAGTTGACCACCATGGCCATGCTTGTTGCGGGCGTGCTTTTTGTAGCCACTATCCTCGGGTCCATTTTCGCTCAACAGGTGGCGAGCCGTCTGGCTGCCTTGCGCCTGCACGCCGAAGCCATGTTGATGGGTAACCTCGATTCCCATTCCGGTCCGTTGGACGGGGTACATTGCTGGGAAAAACAGGACTGCGGGCTGAAGCAATGCCCTGCCTATGGGGAGCGGCAACGGCGGTGCTGGTATATCGCCGGAACCATGTGCCCGGACTGCGATGATGAAGACGTCCGCCGCGGCGTGCAGGATTCCTGTCAGAAGTGCCGTGTCTACCGTGAAGGGTCGGGCGATGAGTTGCAGGACCTTGCCGAGACCTTTGATGTCATGGCTTTGTCGCTGAAAACACATATCGAGGAGCTTCGCGGTGCGGAGCGGAATCTGCGTGATCAGCAGCGGCTCATCCGAACCATTCTGGATGTTACCCCGGATCGCGTGTCGTTGGTCGATACCACCATGCGCTATCAGGGCGCCAACCGGAGCTTTGCCGAATTTGTCGGGCGGGAACTGCACGAAATCATTGGTAAGACCGACTTTGATTTGTTCCCTGAACATGTGGCCGAAGAGCGCCATTTCGCCTCCCGTGATATTCTGGAATCCGGCGAGCGACTCGACACCCAGATCATGATCAAGAATGACGAAGGGGAGCGCTGGTTCCACGTTGTCTGCATTCCTGTCTACGATGAAGACGGCAGTATTTCCGGCTTGCTCCGGACTGATCGTGATATCACGGATATCAAGGGATACGAACGTCAGTTACTTCAGGCTCAGAAAATGGAATCCCTTGGATTGATGGCCGGTGGCGTGGCTCATGAGATCAACACGCCTCTTGGGATCATCCTTGGATATTCCCAGTTGTTGCAGGAAGATGTGGAAGACGGAAGCCAAATCCATCAGGACCTCAAGATTATCGAAAAGCAGACGCAGGTCTGCAAGAAGATCGTTTCCGATCTGCTGGGTTTCTCCCGACAGACCCATTCCACCAAGCGGGAAATGTGCTTCAACAACTCGGTCATGGAAGCGGTTCAACTGGTTCGCCATACCTTCCAGCTTGACCGTGTGAAGATCGTGACCGAGCTCGATGATCGGTTCCCCATCATTTACGGTGACCCTGAAAAGCTCAAGCAGGTATGGATCAATCTGCTCAATAACAGCCGGGACGCCATGAATGGTCGCGGTGGCACCATTGTTATTCGAACCCTTCTGGACACGCCTGGAGGCATTGTCACCCTGTGGCTGGCCGACAATGGCGAAGGAATTTCATCGGATCGACTCAAGATGATCTTCGATCCCTTCTATTCCACGAAGCCAGTGGGTGTTGGGACAGGCTTGGGGTTGTCCGTATCCTTTGGTATAATTGAAGACCATGACGGTCATATAAATGCAGAGAGTCCTGTGCCGAAAAATTTTGTTTTCCCTGAAAACAGTCAGGAAAATCAGGGGCCGGGGACCGTCTTTGAAGTCCGGCTGCCCCTGGACCACAGTGAAGATATCCCTACCAATGGTTCGGTTAAGGAACAGGAAGAAACATTTGATACGCCCCCGGCAGACGGGGCGGATATCCCATAAGGAGGAGGCATGGCCAATATAATCGTAGTAGACGATATCTCCGATGCAGGCATGCTGGTAAAACGTATTCTTGAACGAAAAGGCCACTCTGTTTCGGCGTTCACGGAAGAGGAGGACGCCCTCAAGCACGCCGCTTCAAAGCCGGTGGATCTGGCCATTCTCGACATCAAGCTGAAAAAGATGACAGGCGTGGAAGTACTGGAAGAACTGAAAAAGAACAGCCCGGACATCAAGGCCATCATGCTCACAGGCTACCCCACGCTGGAGACCGCCCGCGAGTCCTTGCGTCTGGGAGCGCAGGAGTATTGCGTCAAGCCCATTAACAAGGAAGAACTCGAAGCCAAGGTCGCTGAGGTTCTCGGAGATTAACGCATGCAGTTAACGCAGCTTTTCAAGCACTGGTCTTATCAGGTTTTCGCACCCGGCACCTTGTTGCGTCGAAAGTACGAGGCATTCAAGTCGCTGCTCAAGCACGACGCCATCGCCCTTGAGCTTATCGCCGATCTTGAAGAGCTGTTTTATGGGGAGGTGCTGGCGGATCGACAACGGGCTAACCATCTTGCTGCCAAGCTCTCCGAGGCCGTGAGTATCATGGCCGGACAGTTGGTGGAGATGAATCCCACCGCGTACATGGATTTGCAGGAGTACTTCCGCAAGATCGATTTCTATGTCCGAATGTCGCTGGAGCTTGAACAGCCCGAAGTCGGGCCGCCATATATCCTTTCTTTGGAAGATGCGGGGGCGTTTCCACAGTTGGCCGGAGGCAAGGCTTCCAACCTCGGTCGTGCTTCAAAGGTGGAAGGCATGCCCGTACCCAAAGGGTTTGTGGTGACAGCCAATGCGTACAACTACTTCATCGATTACAACGGATTGAATGACGGTATCGAGGAGTGCCTGCGACAGATGGTCGTGGGCGACCGCGACCTGTTGGCCCGACTGACACTGGAGGTGCAGGAGATGATCCTGGCCGGAGAGGTCCCCGAAGAGATCGCCCGTGGCATCCGCTTCGGTGTCTCCGAAATCATTTCCGGCGATGACCTGATCGCGGTTCGATCCAGCGCATTGGCCGAAGATGGCGAGATTTCCTTTGCCGGTCAGTATGCCAGTGAGCTCAACGTGCCGCCCAATGATGTTCTTGAAGCGTACAAGCGTGTTCTGGCAGGCAAGTACTGTCCCCGTGCTATTGCGTACCGAATTTCCAACGGTTTGACGGATCGCGACACGGCCATGGCAACACTGGTGCTGCCCATGGTCGATGCGGAGAATGCTGGCGTGGTTTACTCCAAGGACCCGGATTGTCGCGGTGGCAACACCATTGGCGTGTATGGCGTGCGTGGCCTTGGCGAACACCTTGTGGATGGGTCGGTTTCACCCGGTAAGGCGAATTTGAGCCGCGGTGAGAATCCGGCGCTTTCCCCGGAGTGCACCCCGGATACCAACGGCCTGCCCGGAGAAGAAACGCTGGTTCGTCTTGGTCGTCTGGCCATGCGTCTGGAAGAGGAGTTCGGTAAACCGCAGGATATCGAGTGGGCCGAGGATGTCACCGGCGAGCTGTATATTTTGCAGACCAGGCCACTTCAGGCTGAACGAGAAGAGGCTGAGACCACCTATGAGCCGCTGGAAGTCAAGCCCATGCAGGATGGTCTTGAACGAGCCTCCACCGGCGTTGGTTGCGGTGAAGTCTACTTTGCTCCCACCGGTGAATCCATTGCCCGGATACCCGAGGGAGCCGTTGTCGTCACTCCGTCCCTGAAACCCTCTTTGCTGACATTCATTTCCAAAATGAGCGCGGTGATCTCGACCACCGGCAGTCGGGCAAGCCACTTTGCATCAGTGGCCCGCGAGATCGGTGTGCCGGTTTTGGTCGGCCAACTGGATCAGGAGCTTGAAGCCGGACAGGTGGTGACTGTCGATGGAACCGGCGGTGCCATCTACGATGGCTGCGTCGAGGCGATTCTGACCCGTGCCCGGGGCGAGAAATTCATTCCACAGCGGGTCATCAAGCAATACGAGAAGGTCGTTCCCTATACGGTCAAACTCAATCTCACTGATCCCGAGGGTGATAATTTCAATCCCGAGGGGTGCCGCTCGCTGCATGATGTCGTGCGTTTTTGCCACGAGAAGGCTGTGGGCGAGATGTTCTCCATCGTCGATAAGCGTGGGCGTGGCATGTACGCAGCCAAACGGCTCAAGACCGATCTGCCGCTGGTCATGTACCTGCTCGATCTGGGCAAGGGGCTGTTCGACGGGTGTGAAAAGAACAAGCTGGTTTCGCCGCAGGATATCAAAAGTCGTCCCATGTGGGCGCTCTGGTACGGTTTGGCGGATTCGCGGGTCAAGTGGCCCGAGAAGCTGACCCACATGGACTGGGAGACCTTTGACAAGATGGCAGGCGGCATCTTCAGCTTTGATTCCAAGCTGTTGGCGAGCTACGGCCTGATCTCCGAGGATTACCTCCATCTGATGATTCGGTTCGGCTATCACTTCTCAGTGGTTGATACCATCTGCGGGCCGGATGCCGGTCGTAACTATATCAATTTCCGTTTCAAGGGTGGCGGGGCCGGTTTTGATCAGCGCCTGCTGCGTTTGCAGTTCATCCGCAAGGTTCTGGATGAGTATGGCTTTGAAACGGGTACACGGGGCGACATGATCGATGCAAAGGTCGCCAGAATAGACGAGAACACCACACGCAGACTGTTGGCCCGACTTGGTTACCTGATGGCTGTGACGCGACTCATGGACATGAGCATGCAGAACGAGGAGCAGGTGGATCAGGAAGTGCAACGGTTCATGGACGCAGCGGAGCACAAAGATGTTCGGTTGGAAAAAGACTAAAAAAAAGAGCACCCCGTACCAGGTGACCTGGGTGACCGAGCAGCTTGGCGTGGGGCATGCCCCCATGAGCCATCCGCAGCTCGATGCCATCCGGGCTGAAGGGGTGGATGCCATCCTCAATCTCTGCGGTGAGTTTTGTGACTTGCATGAGATTGAAGAGGATGCCGGTTTTGAAGTCCACTATCTTCCCTTGGAGGATGAAGAAGCGCCCGGACTCATCGAGCTGGAGAAAGCCCTCGAATGGCTGGACGAAGCCATTTATCTGGGAAAGAAAGTGCTCATCCACTGTCGGCACGGCATCGGTCGGACCGGCACCGTGCTCAATGCCTACCTGCTGCGTCGCGGATTGGGCCACAAACTTGCAGGCAAGGCCCTGAAAAAACTGAAAAGCAAACCGGCCAACTTCGTGCAGTGGCGCACAGTGCGAAAGTACGGCAAGAAGTCCGGCATGCTCAGTGTTCGTGAGCCTTCGCTGGAGTTCAAGCGGCTGGTGGACCTTGCCCCGTTTTTCAATGATTATTGCGAATTGGTGGAACGACTGGAGGAACAGGTCGGATCCAAGCGTCAGGGGTTGGCCTGCGGATTGGACAACGCCTCCTGCTGTACCACGCCGGTCCGTTTGACACTGGTCGAGGCTGTCCACATCAGTCATCGTATCAATACCGAACTCTCCTGTAAAAACAGACTGGCCCTGATCGAGCGGGCCGTGGAAACGGCGCAGGCTGAACGCCGTACAGCCTCGGCCATGCAGACCAATGCCGAAGGGGACGAGTTCTGTCTGTCCGAAGCCGGGGCCGTTTGTCCGCTGCTGGAAGAAGGGCAGTGTTTGCTCTTTGACCATCGCCCCCTCCAGTGCCGCGCCTTTGCGCAGGACCATTCTCAGGATGGGGACCTGTGGGAGCGGTTGCTCACGCCTGCTCTGTCCAAGATTTCTGCCGAAATATGGTTTGCCTACACCGGCTCCATGGCCGATGGCATGCCGGTCTTCCCCCTGCCTGATGTGGTTTCCGGAAAATTCATGGAAACCATTTTCAAAATGATGATGCAGCAGGGCCTGGATTCCTGACCCTGCCGTTGTTTCGTTCAGACGGAGCACAGTCCTTTTCATCCTTCATACCAGCTCTCTTTCCTTCTGTTCCATCAGTGGCGGATATTCTCCCGCGTGATGGTCGTCTTTTGTTGATATAAACTCACAACATGTGCCAAGGTAATATGCAAATCTCTGTCGGTTGTTCTGAGAACAAATGGTGGCGGTTTTCAGCATGATATGGCCGCGTATCGAAACGTTTGCGCAAACGTTTCGATGTATGCTAGACAGGAAAAAGTTGATCACGTAACGGGCGCCATGCGTCAGGGAGCGACTCCATGAAAAAAGCGAAACTTATCAACTCGGGCATATCCTACATTGTTTCCACCATGGGCCATGGTGACGGGATCACTGTTTGCGATGCGGGTCTGCCGATTCCAGGCTCGACACAGCGAATTGATCTGGCGGTGACTCGTGGCATCCCCACGTTCATGGAAACGGTCAAGGCCATTGCTTCGGAGCTGGAAATCGAAGGCGTTGAAATGGCCGAGGAGTTCAAGGAGAAAAGCCCTGAACTGCATCGGGAGCTGCTTGTCTTTCTGGAAACGATCGCTGACGAACGAGGCAAGCCAGTGTTGATTTCCTATATCCCCCATGAAGAATTCAAGGCCAACACCGAGAAATCCCTGGCCGTTGTGCGCACCGGCGAGTGCACGCCTTTTGCCAATGTGACCCTCAAGTCCGGCGTTGTCTTTTAGGAGACCTGTCATGGAGGAACTGCTCAGGCTTGACGGCATTGAAAAGTCCTTTCCGGGCGTCAAGGCGCTTGATCGCGTCAATCTTCGGGTCGAGGCTGGGCGCGTCATGGCACTTGTCGGGGAGAATGGCGCGGGGAAATCGACCCTCATGAAAGTGCTGACCGGCATCTACCAACGTGACGCCGGAACCATCACCTACCTCGGTAAGGAACGACAGTTCGCTGGCCCTCGTGATTCCCAGCAGGCTGGTATCTCCATCATCCATCAGGAGCTGAATCTGCTCCCGGAACTCTCCATAGCGGAAAACATCTTCCTTGGTCGCGAACCATCAGGATTCGCGGGCCGTATCCATTGGAAAGCAATGTACAAGCAGGCGGATGCGCTTCTGGCTCGGCTCGGTGTTTCCCGCTCATCACGCACACGCCTGGGCGATCTGTCCATCGGTGAGCAGCAGATGGTGGAAATCGCCAAGGCGCTCTCTTTCGAGAGTCGGGTCATCATCATGGATGAACCCACCGACACCCTGACCGATACCGAAACCGAGGCGCTGCATGGCGTTATCAGGGAGTTGCGGGATTCGGGACGTGGCATCGTGTACATTTCGCATCGGCTCAAGGAAATATTTGAAATCTGCGACGACGTAACCGTACTGCGTGACGGCAATTTCATCGGAGAAGCGCCGGTTGCCGATATGGATGAGGAAGCGTTGATCGAGATGATGGTCGGACGCCGACTGGAGGAGCAGTACCCGCGAGTCGAGGTCACTCCCGGCCGATTCAGCCTGGAGGTCACCGATCTGGTCGGGCCGCGTCTGGATTCGGTTTCCATGGCCGTGCGCGAAGGCGAGATTCTCGGTGTGTCCGGGCTGATGGGCGCTGGGCGGACCGAATTGATGAAGGCCGTGTTCGGCGCACATCCCATTGAATCCGGCTCGGTTTCCATGTTTGGCGAGCCGGTTCGCATCCGGTCGCCCAAGGATGCCCTTGAAGCCGGGATTGCCTACATCAGCGAAGATCGCAAGCATGACGGTCTGATTCTCGGCATGTCGGTGCAAAAGAACATGACTTTGGCAGCACTGAAAATGTTCTCCACTCCCACCGGTCATCTTCGGGCCGCCATGGAGCGTGAGGCCGCATCCGGCTATGTGGCGGCGTTCAATATTCGTACTCCCTCCCTACGGCAGCAGGTCGGCAACCTCTCGGGCGGCAATCAGCAGAAGGTCGCCATTGCCAAGGGGCTTATGGATCGTCCTCGCGTGCTGATTCTTGATGAACCGACGCGCGGAGTGGATGTGGGGGCCAAAAAGGAAATCTATCAGCTCATCAATCGCTTCAAAAGCGAGGGCATGAGCATCATTCTCGTCTCTTCGGAAATGCCGGAAATTCTGGGCATGAGCGATCGCATAATCGTTATGCACGAAGGGCGTGTTCGCGGTGAATTCACGGCCGGGGAGGCCGATCAGGAAACACTCATGGCCTGTGCTATCGGCAGGGCGCAGGAGGAGGCTCGGGCATGAGCGCAGACAAGGCAGATATGGGGAAGCAGCGTGTCTCCCTCAAGCAGCGGTTGATTCAGCAGAAAACCCTCATCGCCCTCGTGGTGATGATCATCGTGGTTTCCTTTCTCAACCCCAATTTCTTCACCACAGGCAATATCCTCAATATTTTGCGGCAGACGGCCATCAACGCCATCATGGCCGTGGGCATGACCATGGTCATCCTCACCGCCGGAATCGACCTCTCGGTCGGTTCGGTGCTGGCCCTGTGCGGCGCCATCGGAGCCAGTCTTATCGCGGCGGAGATGCCGGTTGTGGTGGCCGTGGGTGCGGCCCTTGGTGCCGGAGCCCTGCTTGGTGCCGCTTCGGGCGTGGTCATAGCAAAGGGCAAGGTGCAGGCGTTCATCGCCACCCTTGTCTCCATGACCTTGGTGCGTGGCCTGACGCTCGTCTATACGGACGGTCGTCCCATCTCCACCGGCTTCACCGATGTGGCGGATGCGTTTTCGTTCATCGGCACAGGCTATGTGCTCGGTGTGCCGGTTCCCATCTGGATCATGGCAATCACCTTTGGCGGGGCGTGGTACCTGCTCAATCACACTCGCCTCGGGCGCTACATTTATGCCCTTGGTGGTAATGAAGAGGCGTCCAAGCTTTCCGGTATCAACGTCGATTCGATCAAGATCACGGTCTACGCCATAGCCGGTTTTCTGTCCGCGCTGTCCGGCCTGATCGTCACCTCGCGCCTGTCGTCGGCCCAGCCCACGGCGGGGTATGGCTATGAGCTGGATGCCATTGCCGCGGTCGTACTTGGCGGCACGTCGCTCATGGGAGGCAAGGGAACCATCATGGGAACCCTGCTTGGCGCACTTATCATTGGATTTTTGAATAATGCACTGAATTTGCTTGATGTATCTTCCTATTATCAGATGATAGCGAAAGCGCTGGTCATTCTGTTAGCGGTCCTGGTGGATACGAAGAGCAAGTAGATACAACGCAAGGAGTATAGGATGAAAAAACTCATGACTCTCGCCATGGCATTGGTCCTGTCTCTGGCGCTGGGCGTATCTGCCCATGCCAAGGACACCATCGCACTGGTCGTATCCACCCTGAACAACCCCTTCTTCGTCACCCTCAAGGACGGTGCCGTACAGAAGGCGGAAGAGATGGGATACGACATCATCGTACTGGATTCACAGAACGACCCGTCAAAAGAGTTGGCGAACGTGGAAGACCTGACAGTGCGTGGCGTCAAAGCCATTCTCATCAACCCCACTGATTCGGATGCCGTTTCCAACGCCATTCGCCTGATCAACGGCGCGAACATCCCGGTTCTGACTCTGGATCGTGGCGCAACTCGCGGCAAGGTCGCTTCCCACATCGCTTCCGACAACGTTGCCGGTGGCAAGATGGCTGGTGACTTCATGGCGGAAAAGCTTGGCAAGAACGCCAAGGTCATCCAGCTTGAAGGTCTGGCCGGTACTTCCGCTGCCCGCGATCGCGGTGCCGGATTCGCCAAGGCTGTCGAGGCCAACGGCTTCAACGTGCTGGCTTCCCAGCCTGCCGACTTCGACCGCACCAAGGGCTTGAACGTCATGGAAAACCTGCTCGCCAATCATGGTGATGTGCAGGGCGTCTTCGCTCAGAACGACGAAATGGCTCTGGGTGCGCTTCGTGCATTGCAGGCAGCCGGTAAAGATGTCGTGGTTGTCGGCTTTGACGGCACCGATGACGGTGTTGCCGCTGTGAAACGTGGCGAAATGGCCGGTACCATTGCCCAGCAGCCCGCTTTGATCGGTGCCCTCGGCGTGGAAACCGCCGACAAGGTGCTCAAGGGCGAAAAGGTGAACGAGTACATCCCGGTTCCCCTGATGGTCGTCAAGTAACACGTGTATCAAGGACGCACCGGCGTGTTTCGGTGCGTCCTTTCCTCTTTCCCCGGAGAGTCTCATGGCATCGAAGAAACTCATTGTTCTTGGCAGCGTCAATGCTGACCATGTCCTGCAGGTGGACAGCTTTCCGCGTCCCGGCGAAACCGTGACCGGCCACGGATACAAGGTGCTTCCCGGTGGCAAGGGGGCCAATCAGGCCGTTGCCGCTGCCCGTCTGGGGGGCGAGGTGGGCTTTGTGGCATGCGTGGGCGATGATGATTTCGGTTCTCGCATGATCAAGGCGTTTCAGGATGACGGCATGGATACGCGGGCTGTGATGGCTGTCCCGGGTATGCCCACAGGCGTTGCGCTCATTCAGGTGGCTGCCAATGGTGAGAACTCCATTGCCATTGCCGCCGAAGCCAATGCGTGCCTGACCGCTGAAGCACTGGAGCAGCACCTTGAGTACCTTGGCAGTGCAGGGATGCTGCTGATGCAGTTGGAATCGCCCATTGAGACCGTGGAACTGGCGGCCAGAACCGTTGCTTCGGCAGGGGGCAAGGTGGTGTTGAATCCGGCCCCGGCGCAGCCGTTGTCTGATGATTTACTGGCCCATTTGACGATGATCACCCCCAATGAAACCGAAGCCGAAGTGCTGACGGGCGTCACTGTCTCAGATGAAGACTCGGCCCGACAAGCGGCTGATATTTTACATGGAAAGGGTATCGAAACCGTGATAATCACCCTCGGCGCACAGGGCGCGTATTGCAGCGGTCCTGACGGCGCACGGCTCATCACCGGTTTTTCGGTGAAGGCCACGGATACCACGGCTGCGGGGGATACCTTCAACGGGGGGCTGGTGGTGGCCTTGCAGGAAGGTAAAACCATGGATGAGGCCGTCGGTTTCGCGCACGCGGCGGCAGCGATCTCCGTGACGCGCCTTGGTGCGCAGACCTCCATCCCCAACAGGGGTGAAGTCGAAGAATTTCTGACCAACAACTAGCGATCATGGCAACTATCAAGGACGTGGCAAAACTGGCAGGCGTGTCGACATCAACGGTGTCCCATGTGCTGAACAAAACCCGATTCGTGCGTGAGGAAACGTGCGACCGGGTGCTGCACGCCGTACGCGAGTTGAACTACCGTCCTTCATCCATCGCGAGGTCGCTCAAGGTGCAACGCACCAACACCCTCGGCATGCTGGTCACGGCCAGCCGAAATCCGTTCTTCGCCGAAATAGTCCACGAGGTGGAACGGCGCTGCTACGAGCGGGGGTATACGTTGTTCCTTTCCAATACCGAAGGCGACATCCACCGCATGGAAACCAATCTGTCGGCGCTGGAAGAGAAACGCGTGGACGGGTTGCTGCTCCTGTGCAGCGAGGTCAATGACGACATCATCAGCCTGCTCGAAGCGGATCGCAGTGTGCCGATCATGGTCTTCGACTGGGGCCCGGAATCCGACAACGTGGATCGCATCTACGACAACTCACCGGCTGGCGGTGCGCTGGCCACCAGACATCTCATCGAGATGGGACACACCCGCATCGGCTGCGTGACCGGACCGCTCAAGCGGCGTTCGGCAAAAGAGCGACTGGGCGCGTTTCGTCAGGCCATGGAAGAGGCCGGTCTTGATGTTCGTGAGGAATGGATCGTCGAAGGCGATTATGATTGCTCGGGCGGTGTCAAAGCCATGGAAACGCTGGCGGCATTGCAGGAGCGGCCCGAAGCCGTGTTTGCCTGCAATGACATGATGGCTCTGGGGATGATCAGTCAGGCCGCCCGACTGGGAATCCGGGTTCCCGAGGATATGTCGCTGGTTGGCTATGACGATATCTACATCTCTCAATACACGGTTCCGGCGCTGACCACCGTGCATCAACCCAAAAGCCGTATTGCGGCCATGGCCGTTGATACGCTCATTGATCGA
>CEUM01017684.1_pt1 | contig 18459 bp, 14 predicted proteins | sample 356421 | NCBI WGS metagenome assembly CEUM01 (sample SAMEA2622716, study PRJEB7988) | marine metagenome | biome: marine biome (ENVO:00000447); feature: surface water layer (ENVO:00002042); material: "saline water (ENVO:00002010), including plankton (ENVO:xxxxxxxx)" | depth 5 m | reverse complement strand
AAGAAATAATCGATCCTTGAAATAGAAATTATTTTAAAATAAAAAAGAGGACTCTTAACCGTCCCCCTTTTTATTTAACTTACTCAATTTAGGGAATCAAATATCAAGTTCTTTTTTTAACTTGTTAATAATATCTTGAATGGGTTGACCAGAATTGTGTCCATAATAACTATTGAAAGTTCCATTAGTATGAATAGCAACAATTTCTAACGAATCCGTATCTAAAACAGCTGCTCCACTACTTCCACCTTCCGTATCACAGTCATATTGAATTCTATTAAGCTCGTCCATTCTCCTACCTAATAAGTAACAATCTTGTGACCACTCTAAGGCCCTTTTAGAGGGATGAGAATAGATCGTTACTTTTTTCCCCTCAATTGCTTTAGATTTTTCCTTTAAAAAAATTGCCTCTTTAGGTGCTTTGGTAAGCTTGATTATTGCAAAGTCTAAATGAGCACTATTCTCAGCGATAATAATTTTTTCACATTGGCCTTTAACATTTCCAAGTGACTTTCCTCTCACCCCAAAAGATACTTCATACTTACTGTTAGGAAGTCCAGAAACATAATTACAACTAACATCTTTTACAAAAAAAGAGGCCCTATCCTCTCTTAAATATGGGTTAGCGAAACAATGACCTGCAGTTATTGCAAAACGTCCCCCAATATGGGTAACAGTACAACCTAGCTCCATTCTTCCGATAGAGTTTAGAACTTTAGAAGAAAGCAAATCGGAATACAAATCAGGGTTTTCTGGAACCTTAACAAAATTATTCTCCCTGATAACCGTTAAAGACTTATTAAAATCTAAGTTTTCCGAAGAATCATGTCGTTTATAATTTTTTCCACATGAGACCACTAAAATAATAAGGCCCAAAAATAAAAAATTTTTTATAAAAACGTTAATCATTTTTAACCTCCATGACTCAAGTTTTTCTGACAAAGAGGTAATTTAAACCCAATCATCAGAGTGGTAGTTATCTTAAATACCAACTAAATGAATTCTTCATCTAACCTTTTCTGACAATGAATTTAAGAACTTACATATGGCCTATTTGTAAGTTTTTTTAAAAAAAACAAGAAAAATCAAATTTATTTATTCCATTCTGGCACTGGCTAAAAGAAAAAATAGTATTTTATTTTTTTCTCGAAAAAACATTCAAAGAAAAGAGCGCGAGAAACGGAAAGAAGGAGCAAAAACCTTATAAAATAATAAAAAAGGAGGAACAAACATTTATTTTTTATGATGCCGACTTTTATGCATCCTCTTTTAGTGAGATAGAGTTCCTAAATGGCACCAATGCGCGTCGCACAAAAAGAACCGATGTGGTGGGGGCATTAAAGATCCCCCCACAAGGTCGCAATTTTAAAATTATAATTTAAAAATTAAATTCTTTTTTGATTTTTTGTAAACTGCCATCGGATTTCATTATTTTTAAATTCTTATCAAAATCATCAGCTATTTTCTTTACACCAGGAAATTTCTTACTCCAGCACATAAAAAGTTTACCGTTAAAGAAGTCGCTTCCAACCTTCTTAAAATTGTAACTTTTTCCAGGAAACTTCTTTTTAAAAATATCTTGTGCAACAAATTGATTTTCTAAAACAACATCAACTTTTTTCTTTTCAATAAGAGAGAAAAGCTGATGTCCTTTTGAAACCTCCCATTTTTTTGTCTTCTTTGCTTGAAATAATTCCTTAACCTGTTCACTCGTAGTATAGCCTCTGACAATGCCTATTGTTAGCCCCTTAAGGTCTGAGGCTTTCGAAATAGTAACAGGTGAATTTATGCCTGCTATGAAATGAGGAGACCCATCCAACATTGTTTCCTTAGAAAAGATATAATCTTTTTCTCTATCTTTACTGTACCAACAGCCAAAAAGCCCATGATATTTTTTCCCTTTGGCCGTTTTTTTCATGGCCCTTTTCCAAGGCATGTATTCAAAATTAATTTTGTGGCCTGACCTTTCTAAGGCGACCCTAGCAATTTCACTGACAACGCCATCCTTTTTTAAGTCTTTTCCATAAAAAGGTGCCCAATTAATTGACGCAATATTTATCACATCACCCCATGAGTAAATTGGAAGAGTAAAAAATAGAAAACTAAAATACCATTTTTTCATGAACATAAGCCTTCTCCTAAAAATTTTATTATTTAATTATTTGAAAACTTCATTAATAACCATTTTAAAAACATCATCGCTTAAGTGTCTTTTTAATATCCACTTATAAACACCAACTTTAATTCCCTCTTTCTTAAGTGTTGGATTGGCTTCTGTTGTAATCATAAGAATTTTTGGGACAGATAGGTTTTGCTCTCTGATTTTTCGACACATTTCAATTCCATTCAATTCTGGCATGTGAAGGTCTGAAATTATTAAGTTAATATCATCATTACTTTTAATTTGGTCAATTCCTTGGTAACCATCTTCGGCTTCTATTACATCGTGATTTAAAATTTCCAATAAATTTCGCCAACGACTTCTATATTCACTTGAATCATCAATTACCAAAATTTTCATTTTTTACCCCGAACTCCATTATAAAATTAAAAGAAATTAGTTACTTTCCGAATATCTTCTATTTCTCTAAAATTTAAAGAAACAAAATCTATATCCCATTTTTTATACGTTTCAAAAGCTAGTGTAGCCAAATCTTTTTCAGGGATATCTGGAATTATTCCTTCAATTATGGCCTTCTTCCTAAATTCATTTCCTTTTTTAGTCATGTAATGCCTAACCTGGATTGAACCCACTCTATAAAGAATATCAACCTTATCTTTAATCCTCTTAGTCTTAGAAATTTTGCCAACAAAAAGAGGAATAGCTTTATTGAAAATATGATCAATTTGATCGAAGTTATGAAGCTCAACCCAATTACGCCTCAAAAAAGTGAAAAAGGAATAATCATCCATTGTTATTTGCCCATATTTATCTAAAATTTCAAACTCCAATAAATCTATAAAATCTTCTAAAATACGCTGGGATTCACTGTAATTAAAACCTTTTGAAACTTCTTCATATGTGGCCAATCTCAATAATTTATCTGACATAAAAGCACTCAATGGTCTAAATGAAAGGGTTTTTAGATTGTTATTTTTTGCCAAATCTATAAGTGATTCCCCACTCTTCCCCCTTTCTAAGGCCTCTCTTTCTATTAGGTTTAATGGAAACTCTACCCATCTTAAATGATTTTCTTTTCTTCCTTTTTTACTTAGGTTGATGATCTCTTCCAAATTAACTTTATTTTTTTCTTCTATTGTAAAACAAGAGGAGCTGACCCCGTATTCTTTTATTTTTTTACATTCAACTTTTTTTTCTAAAAAAGTGATCAATTGATGAATCTTGTTGTAAAAAGACTCTATATTTTTTAAGTCTTTAATTAAATATTGTTCAGGATATTGAATTATAAAAACATCCAGAGCTTCCTTTTTTAATCTTCTTAATGAGTTATTAATTTGGAATTCCAATACTTTCTCATCCAAAGAAAAAAGTGGATATTCTTGAAAAGGAAAGAGTGATTCTTCCTCTTTTCTTTTTATGTCCGCAAATTTTAAAAATTCTTCTTTGTCAGAATTATTTAATATTCCACCCTTAGATATTATTGTTGGACTTAAATCTCTATTATCACAAAGAAGTGAGCCAATCATCTCTTCATATTTGTCATAGTTTATAATTGAAGAATTGACGATCGTCGTACAACCACTTTTTAAAGCCAATTCTATTATCTTTGATGACTGTTTATCTTCAAAATTTAACCGATGGGTTCCAAAACAAATTTTCAATTTTTATCCAAGTTTTAAGTTTTTGGTGGGCCAGGGTTAAATAGCATTTTCATACTTGTACCCACACCAAGCTTAGATTCAACGTGTATTTCGCCTTCCATTTTAATCAAATTCTTTCTGACTACATCCATTCCAATTCCACGCCCACTTAGTTCATCTACTTCCTCTTTCTGACTAAAATGTGGATGGAATATAATATTTAAAATTTCTTGCTCTTCAAGTGTAGATAAACTTTCTTCTGTATAGAGTCCTTTTTCTATTGCCTTTTTTGAAATAATATCTAGATTAATACCTTTTCCATCATCCTTAACAACTAGCTCAATTTTCCCGTTTTTATTCTCTTTACAAATTATCTCGATATTCCCTACGCCGCTTTTTCCAATACTTGTTCTTTCTTCTGGTAGCTCAATGCCATGATCCAAACAATTTCTTAAAATGTGAATAATGCCATCTTGTAATAAATTAAAAGCATCCTTATCCAAGGTTACATCTGCACCTGAAACAGAAAAATTTACGGTTTTACTTAGCTTTAGTGAAATATCCTGGACCATAGTTTTAAATTTATTTAAGTTAGGTACTAAAGGTATATCTTTTAGTCTCCTAAAAGCATCACTTATTTTATGGATATCAGCTTTTTCATCTATTAAATTTTCTAATTTTTTCAAGTTTTTAACAATAACAGGCCAAGTTTCTGCCTTTTTTATTCCTATTTCTTTAGCACCTTGAGCAGTAAAACCTTCTAAAACTTGATAAAGATCTATAAGTTTTAGATAACTTACCCTCTTATTCCATAAAAAATAATTATCAAAGGCTTTGGCTATTGGCACACCATCTTTTGCAAACTTTTTTGTTTTATTTGGAACATCGCTTATTATTCTGGAAGTTTTAAAATCATTTCTGATAGTCTTCAATATAGACCGATACTCAAAGTGAATAAAAAATAATGATGAGTTATCTTTTAAATTCTCGTATCTTTGGTCAAAATCAAAAGTTCTTCTCAATGTGTCTACAAACCTATGGATTGTCATATTTCTTTTTATTAAATTTAAAAAGATATTCTGAACTAAGTTATCATGTCCGTTTTCCATTAAATCCTGTCTTTTAACTTTTCCAATTTGGGATTGATCATAATAGCTATCTATGATTCCTTTTTCTTTATCAACTTTTTCGCTTTTATTTTGAACAATTAAATCTATTTTCGTAATTAAAAGAATATAATCCCAAACTTCGGCGATAAGCTCTGAAACTTCTAGCGCTTCCGGTTGGGGACTACAGACAACTTTTTTAATTTCCTCTCCTAAATAAAATAAAAGTCCCAATTGAAATGATTTGGCATATTCTATAAATTTTGTAAGAAGAGAGATATCATCTTCTTTAATTTTACAATTCTTTATATCTAATGATAGGTGAAACTCATAGAATTTGATTATAAGAATTGACCAATCGTCATAACTTAATGAAATGGGACGATTTAAATCAGATTCAAAATAGAGTGCCTTGCAATTGTCTTTCAACTCCAAGAGGTTGTCTATGAAGTGTTCACTAAACTCGTTTAAATTTTCTTCAGTTAAGTTCTTTAGCAAATATAGTGAGTTTTCAAAATTATTAGCAAATTGATTTAAATCGTGAAATGACATACTTGCTTTTGAATAACTTTTTAAATTATGAACACACTCTGCGATAACACCTTCTTTGCCTTCGATTGACAAGTTTGCACAGACATTTTTAAAAATCTCTTTCCTCTTTTTGAATCCTTCGCCACTATGAAGTAAATAGTCTTTTTCTATTATATTTCTTCTTATTAAGTCGTCTAATTTTATTAAATTACTAAAAATGACTTTTAAAAGATCCTTCTCAAACCTGTTTTCTATCCTAAAAACTTTTTTAGCAAGACCGCTAACTTCCATTATTTCTTTAGATACATTATAAAGATTTTCAACAACATCCCTATAAAGAGAATCCTGTACGCTCTCACCTTCTTCGATTAATGTCTTAATTTCTGTAACCTGATTTTCTGTTCTATGTGCCAACTGGGATATACTATTAAAATTAAATATTCTTGAGTTTCCTTTCAATGTATGAAGAAATCTAAACATTTCACCAATAGTAGAAATATCTGTTGGTGCATTTTTTCCCAACTTGATTAAACTTTGTATAAGGTTTTGCGAATTTGTTAAAAACATTTCAATGTCTTCAATTTCCGCATTTGCCATCTCAGTGATTAATTGAATACTTTTTTCACTTTCTTGCTTTTTTAAATTTATTTCCTTCTCTAACTTTTCTCTCTCTGTAACATCGTCAACGACCAACATAATTGTTTCTAAAAGTTCATCACTGTTGTAAAGGCCAATATATGAAATCGAGAGGATTTTTTCATCACCTGATTCTGTTATGAATAGAATTTTTTTTGGTAAATTATCATAAATTATTGAGAACTGAAATTCATCATCGCCATAAACAAGACATAAAGCACTTTTTAAATCTGAAAAGTCTTCTGACTCTTGATCCATATCTTTAAAGACTGTCGTTAAAACATCTTTACCAATTATATCATTTTCAAAAACCTGGTGCGTAAATTCAGAAACAGGCGGTATTACAATCCAATTCCCGTCTATTAAAAATACGGCTTGCCTCATATTATTTAATAAATTTGAAACCTTTCCCTTTTCATCTTCAATCTCTTTTGTTGCAACTTTAACTTTATCTTCAAGGTTGTCGGCGTAATCTTTTAAACTTGCATGAGCTACCTTTAAATTATGCCTCATTTCATTAAAAGAGTCTGTTAAGTCTTGAAGCTCATCCTTAACAGTGCTTTTTTTTCTATCTAAATATAATCCAGGACCACTTAAATCATTTAAATCCATAGATTCAGCAAAAATTGTCATTTTCTTTAAATGTCTTGATACAAGATTTCTAAAAATTAAAAAAATAGACAAGGCAAGAACTACAACTTGCGAAGACTGAACTATACTGAAGTTTATGATTTGCTTTACAATTCTTTGCTTTGCAAATCCTAAAGTAGAGTAAACATAAAGCACCCCAATATATTTATCTTTTTCTCCTTTCTGCTTATAGACTAAGTCGATTTCTCTCTTAGGACCTAGGCCCCTCCTCTTTTTATTTTCCAAAGACTTAAATCCATCATTAATAAAATTATGAACATCTTGTTCATCATCTTCTTCTCGAACTCTTACTTCCACAATTCCTGGCAGTTTTAATATTCCTTTAAGAGAATGGCTTACTTGCTCTTCATCTTCATTATACAAAGCCGACGATAGTTGATTAACAAAGCTTTCTTGAACACCATCTAATACCTTTTCAACACCACTCATTTCTTTTATATAATCTTGCCTTAGAATAATAAACGAAGTGAGGGATGCAACAACAACTGTTACAAATATCACAGACAATATCATTTTTTTAGCAATGGTTGTCTTTTTTGCCTTCATACTAATGCCCATTCCTTTAGCAATTTTTCGGATCTTATGTTTTTTTTCATTAGGAATATTAAACAAATTAATTTGGGAATATTTTTTTCTTCAAAATCTAAAAAAGGTCAAAGCTAGTTCTAGTTTTTTTTAAAGATATTTAATTTGAATAATCGACTCAATCTAAATAATAAATTGATAAATTTACCAATTTCCAAGACCTAACTACACTTATGGCAAGATTTATACTTTTTAAAACAGAAATCAAAACCTTTACCATCTTTTGCATTTTTTGTTTAACCAAAAGGGTCACTATACATTTGCAAAAAAAAAGTCTACTTATTTACCCTGTTATACCGACCAATAAAAACAGGTATTGAACTTAAACCTTATCTTTAAGATTAAAGAATGATTTTATTAGCTATACTAAGATATATAATTGCAGGGATTTTTATTGCTTTAACAGGGCCATTTCTTTTTCTTTACACACTTAGAAAACCTACGAACCCTCTTAACCTTTATTTTGTTTCACGCTTTCTAATGGGAGGCTGGGCAAAAATTTTTGGGATCAAGATAGAAAAAAGAAATGAACAAAATTTTCCAAGCGATTCTACTTTTATTGTTATTTCTAATCATCAAAGTAACTTTGACGTCATTCCTTGTGGGCTCACCGTCCCAAAAAGAACGGTAGCTGTTGGTAAAAAAAGCCTCAAATGGATTCCCATTTTCGGACAACTTTTTTGGCTTACTGGAAATATACTTCTCAACCGTGAAAAAAAAGAAAAGGCAAAAAAGTTTCTTCTAAAGGCAACAGAGTCCATGGTTAGTAGAAAAGTGTCTCTGTGGATTATGCCGGAAGGAACAAGGAGTCACCACTCAGGAATTCTTCCATTTAAAAAAGGTCCTTTTTTTATGGCGGTATACAGTCAACAGCAAATTATACCGGTCTGTATAAGCAGTATAAGAGAAAATATAGACTTCAAAAAATGGAACGCCGGAACAATCATTGTTAACGTTCTAGAACCTATTTCAGTAGCAGGTATGGATGAAGACTCAGTCCCCCAACTTGCTTCCATTTGCCAAAATAAAATCACAGAGGGGGTTGATAAATTAAATGCTGAGCTCAAGAGAAAAGAGAAAAACTAACTCAAAAAAAACTCTATTGTTTTCACTCATTAATAAATTTAAGTTTCGTCATCTACTCTCAACTATTTTTTTGCAGCAAAACAAACGCATTGCACCCAACTATCTTTGGAAGGTAGAGTGTTGGTAATCACAAAATTTATGGAGGCCTTCTAAAGAGTTCCCTCCTAAAAAAAACCCGCTTATAATGACAAAATTCTTTAGAAAATGATTATATAGAATTTCTAACTAAAAAAATTTAAACGTTTTCTTAATTAGTAGAGAAAAATGCTTGCTTAACTATTAGAAAAAGTTCAAAATTTCTAAAATGGAAAATCACCTCACCCTAAACGACTTATACAAAAAAAAGAGCTTTTTAGAATTAGAGCTTAAACTCATTAAGCAGGAAATTAAAGACAAGAAAAAATCTCAAATTCCTCCTAAGGGGTTAAAACAACTCGATCTATTCTTTCCCAATCAAATTGATAAAAAAGATTAACAAACAACCCCCTAACTCAAAGCATAAGCCCAGCGTGTAAATTGAGCTAATCTTTTTAGTGACTAACTTAAAAATCTAATAAATCTCCAGGTTTATCCGATTATCTAGTATATGGATGACCCACAATATTGGAAGACCTTAAAAAAATGAAAAAAAAAGAAATATTATTTTTCATTCAAGCAATTATCCTTCTTTTCATCTCGACGAAAAGCCACGCTAATAATTACATTAATGAAAAGAGTAAGCATTATTCTATACTCGTCAAAGAAAATTTTAATAAACAGACCAAGTTAAAAGTATTAAACCAAGGGAAACCCTATACGGACGGTAAAAAAATTGCTTCTTTACTAAAAAATGAATCTATACAACGCTTTCCTCATGAGGCAATCAATGACACTAAAAGATTCGATTTAAAAACATTACCCATCACAAGTAAAATGAAACTAGTAGCTCATACTTCAACATATAATGATCAAAAAGAAAACTCTAAAAAAGAATTTACCCATATTTCTACAATTAATAGTCCGCCCTTCAGGTTTATTTTAAAAAGCATTTCATTTGGAATATTACTTTTTTGCGCAGCCTTCTACTTTATTCTTTTTATTTCGAAAAATGAAAAAATATCCTTATACTGTAGCGCTTTTTCTGTTTTTTCTATTATTTGGTCGTTTATAGAATTAGATATGATGTGGTATTTCTTAAAGAGTTCAAACACTCTTTCGTTAATTTTGAACAAATTAGATTTCGGCTCCTTGATAGGTTTACACGTTGCGAACTTATACTTTATAAAGGAACTCTTTAATGAATCCAAATTTTTAGAAAAAAACTCCAAGTTTATCCTGTCCTTTTCAATTGCTATTTCTATCATCTATTTTCTTATCCCACATTCACTTTTTCCAAAAAATCTTCCTATCATCTTTCATCAAATTCACTTTTTTTTAATATATTCCCTTATTTTAATTGGTATAATTTCCTTTTATAAAAAAGATGCATTCGCAAAATTCTTTACAATATTTTTTACAATTGTATTTTTCACAGCTTTTATTTCACTAGTTTATATTGATTATTTTTTAAACATGTCTTCAAATTATAAATACTCATTCATATTTCTTCTAGTCGCTGTCCAGACTTTAATTCTTATCTTAAGGAATATTAATAAAGAAATACTTTACTTAAATCAAATCAATCAACTCAAAAGTTTATTGCCATCGATAAAAGATACCTTAGAGACTGAAATGAACGATTTAAATAGTATTTTTAACGAAATTAACGAAGTTATTTTAAGTTTAAACTTTGATGGAATAGTCAAAAAGGAAACAAATAAAGAACTTTCAAAACAAATCTTTGGTGAAAGCCAAATAAATAAATCGATATTTAATAATTTCTTTTCAAACTTACACAACCAAAACGAATTTTCAAATACGTTTAAAAATAAATTATTGTCTGTAGAAGACCTTGATTTAAAAGAATGGATAGAATTAAAAAAAGATTTTCCAGAAAAAGTATTTTTTTCAATAAATAAAAAAGAGAAAGCTTTATCAATTAAATATGGAGAATTGATTGATGGGAAAACGCAAAAAATAAAGGAAGTTTTATTAATTGTACAGGATGTAACAGATTTAGAAAAAATGATTGAAAATGAATTGCGAGTAAATAGAAGAAACATTATTATATCTGAATTAGTTCCAGAGAAAGGAAGAAACTTAGAGAAGCATAAAGTTAACCTTTCAAATTTTTTTAGAGAGTCAAGAACTCTAATTAGCGATTCAAGTAAATTGGCTTCATCAAAAAATATGGACAGTATAGATGAGTGGGATGAGCAATTTATTTGGAAAAACGTTAACACTGTTAAAAATAATTCAAAATTTTTTGGTTTAAATGGACTCTCCTCAAAGTTGGATGAAGAGGAGCAAAAATACCTTAAATTAAGGCCTAAAAAAGGAAAAATATCAGATGATCTTATTTTAGAAATTTGCAGTAGTTTATTGGCCATTATAGAGGCCATCTCAGATTATGAAATTACTGCCGAAGAAATATTTGGTCTAAGTGCTAATATGAAAAAAGCTAAAAAAACAAGCTATATTGAGGTAGACAAATTAGACGTAATGGACAAGAAAATTAAGCTCTTATCCGCAAAAGTTGAACTTCAAGAGATGGATGACGTTTTAAAAGAGTGGAGCCATTTGTTTAAGTCATCACTTCTTGATTTATTAAGGGGCTTCGAATCATTAGTTGATTTAACCAGTAAAGAAGTTGGCAAAAATGTATCTTATCGGGTAGGGGGAGATGATATTTACTTAAAGGAAAGCGTCCTTTCAAAAATCTCTGACTCAGTCATTCACCTTCTTAAGAACTCAATCGACCATGCTATTGAATCACCCATAGAAAGAAAAAGTTTAGGAAAGGACAAGAAGGGAAATATTGAAATAAAATGCCTTATGCTTGATTCATCTTTTCAACTATCTGTTAAAGATGATGGAACTGGAATCGACAATGACAAAATCGGAGAAAAAGCTATAGCGAATAATATTGTAACCAAAGAAGGTTTTGAAAAGATGTTGGAATCTGAGAAAGTAGAACTCATTTTTAAAGAGGGTTTTTCCTCCAAAGAGGAAGCGAGCAAGATCTCAGGTAGAGGACTAGGTATGGACATCATCAAGAAAAATATCGAGAGTTTAGGTGGTCAAATAAAAATAAATACTAAAAAGGGACAAGGGACTGAATTTATACTAGGCTTCCCTTTTAACCTTGATGAATCCCAATAGTATATGCAGGGCATCTTATTAATAAAACTTTTCAATGCTAGTATATGCTTATGAAAGAAAAGATTGATGAACTTATCCTAGAGTCCCTTTCCTTCTACACCGCATTAACCTTGGAGCAAATTATCATGGACCTAGATCATATTAAGGTTCAAAATATACCTGAATTCAATTTGGATATCCTTGAAAAGAGAATCAAGTTCTTCGTAAAGACGAAAAGAGTCAAGGTCTTAAAGTCTAAAAATGAAGTCACATTTATTAAATTATATCCGAAAAAAAAGACGTTCCTTAAACGCTTTTTTGAGTCCCCCAAACAAAGTGTAATTAGTTTTTTTTCTAAAAATTAACTCTATAAATTTATAATTTTTAATCTGCCCCTTCCGATTTAATCTTCTATGGATCTTAAAAAATATGAGCTTAAAAAAAATTATTTATCTAAAACGCAATACTCCAATGGTTGGCTGATTTCTCTTTCATTTATTTTAATTATTATTATATTTTCCAATCTACATTGGGAAAAATATTTTGATTTTAATTTTTCACTGGAAGCTACTCATAAAGATGTTCTTTTAAAAAATAAATATTGGAAGGCCTGGACAACGACGCTTATCCATAGCGATACCACTCATCTATTATCAAATATTTCAATGCTTCTTTTTTGGGGATTTATGAGTACCGCTTATTACGGGCCTATCTTCTACCCCTTTATTTCATTTTTTATTAATGGTCTCTTAACAATTATCGTACTTAACTTTTACCCCGAAAATACTATATTAGTCGGCTCCTCTGGACTGATTTTTTTTCTTGGAGGCCATTGGATAACCCTCTATATATTTATTGACAGAAGGTTTAGTTTCCCAACAAGGTTGTTTAAAGCATTTGGAGTAGGCATTATTCTTTTCTTCCCTAGTACTTTTTCGCCCAACACTAGTTATTTAGCTCACTATTTGGGATTAATTGGCGGAATAACCTGGGGATTCTTTCACTTTTTTTACAAAAAAAATAAATTTAGAGAATATGAAAATTGGGTAGAATGCATCGACGAAGAGGTTGATATACTGGAGGATTTAGAAAACGACTTCCATAATGACTCCAATTATGATGATACAAACAAGAAAAATTACTATCACTAAATAAAATATAAGTTATACAAACCACTTTTTGAGATTAATTCTTCAATTTTTTACTTTTTTTTTTGGAAATAATTACATTTTTACTCTACTAAAACCTTATAAAAACCGACAAGAAAAATGGTTGATATTTTCTTAGAAGGTTATTATTTAATCTTGGAGAAAACGAGTGCCTCTTGATATTTTGATCGCTGATGAAGATGAAGCATGGGCGAAAAAATTAAAAGTATACATGGAAGAAGGTCCCTATAAGGTGTCATTAGCACATAATGGAAAAGAAGCTCAACTTCAAGTTTACAACAATAAATATTTCGCCGTTATTTTAAATCCATCTATTAAAAATCATAGTGGACAACAGGTCTTAACATATATCTCCAAAAATATGGAAGCTCAAACAGTTATTGTTCTTTTGGAGGACGAGTCACTTTTAAAAACAAAGGAATTATCTGAAGAAGCTCTTCATAAAAAAGGCGTCAATGATATACTCGTAAAACCGATCTTAAATCAGGAGCTAACCACACTTTTAGAATCATATCAGAGTTTAAGTGATGTCGTTTCCAATCTAAAGAAAAGAAAGGGCGTATCGGACGAACAAGAAGTTAAAGAAGCTGATAACAAATTTACTAAAGTGCATATTGATAAATTTTATCCATCACAAGCTGTTCTCTTTGATGTCTTTGTTAAAATAAATGACAACAGGTATGTCAAAATTCTTCATTCGGGTGATACCTTCTCTCAAGAAAGGATCAACAAATATAAAAAAGAAAAAAATATTGATCATCTTTATTTCAAACAAAAAGATAGGAGAAAGTACATTCAATACACAAATTTCCTGGCCAAAAAGCTCATTGATAATAAAAAAGTTTCTGCCGCATCAAAAGTAAACTTACTGTCTACTGTTTCTGAAAAGTATGTAGAAGAACTATTTCAAAATGGAGTAAAAACTAAAGTCGTTGACCAGGCAAAGGAAATAACATCCAATCTTTATAAAGTGGTTGAGGATCAAAAAGATCTTTATCAAACACTGAGGGACTTCCAAGAACTGGACCCTAGTCAATTTACTCATTCTTTTGTAACTTCTCTTTATACAAGTGCAATTGTTAAGCAGTTTCCTTGGCAATCTAAAATGACAATTGAAACAATCGCTATGGCCTCTATGTTTCATGATATCGGGAAAACAAAGCTACCTAAAAAACTTATGGATGCCAGACCTGAAGACCTTACACCAGAGGAGTTAGAAACATACTACAAGCACCCTGAATTGGGAGTTGAAATTGTTGGAAAGAATAAACTAATTAATAACTCTGTAAAACAAGTTATTCTTCAACACCACGAGTGCTATAATGGGACTGGGTTTCCCCACCAGCTTAAAGGGCAGCAAGTCTCTACTCTTGGCAACATCTTATGTCTGGTGGATGACTTTGTTCACATTATGATAAAAACCAAAAAAACACCCACAGAAGCTTTGAGATTTATTCTGACCTCTCAGGAACAAGTCTCACGATATAATTCTGTTATAGTTGAAAACTTCATCAAAGTTTTTGTAGATCCAGGCACGATTCAATCAGATGAAAATACTAGAGTAACCTCAAAAACCCCCAAGAAAAAAGCTAGTTGACCGTCTATCCCTATCAACTAAATCAAATGTTAAAATTAAACACACTCACCTATTTTTTTCTAGTAAAAACGATTTCTAACAAATTATATTTAATATTGTAAAAATATATATTAAAGAATTAAAAGATTATTGAGGATTTATGAAGAAAACTCAGCTTTTTCAAAGTATTTTTTTTATTGGAGTCTATGGTCTTTTTCTCCTTTTTTTTGCCTGTGGTAAATCAGAACTAAACTTTCAAAGTAAAGGTACTTTAACAGGTACAATCATAAATGGCTCTACATCGGACGCAATTGTAGCAGGTGCTGGAGTTACACATTTATACAACGGTGCCACTGTAGATAGTGATTTATCAGGAAATTTTTCATTTTCTGATAAGCTCTCTATAGGCACCCATTCCTTTTCGGTTAGCCATGAAGACTTTGCTTCCCAAAATATAAATATCTCCATAAAGAGTGGTTCAAATACCAAAACAATTCCCCTCCTCGAAGCAGAGGATGCGACAAATCGAATTGCAATAATCCTAACTTGGGGCTCGACTCCGAAGGACCTTGATAGTCACCTGTACGTTCCACATGGAGAGAATTCAACATACCATATTTATTACGGACAAAAAACTGACAGCAATGATTCCTCGCGCGCCAGTTTAGATGTAGATGACCAATCAGGAGACGGTCCAGAAACAGTTACTATAAAATTTGAGAATGGATCAACTAGCTATTATGAACAAAGAAATTGGCGCTATTATGTTGCAAACTACTTAATGGATGCTTCATTCGACACTGACATGGAAGTTAAAGTCTATAAAAATGGTGATTTTATTAAAAGCTATCCGGGGAAAGCGACGAGTGGAAAATACTGGCACGTTTTCGATATGGCACACGATGGCTCTCTTACTGATTATGACGATTACTCTGATTCCACACCTGACGCAATTTATGGAAGTCTGCTTTAGCAACAACCAGGCCCATCTGACTCTTGATCCTTTTGACACCTTATCCACTCATAGACCTTAGCACCCATTAAAGTACCCAATACTGGGGCCAAAAAATAAGGCCAAACTTCTAATATCCCGCCAGAAAAAAGAGCGGGCCCCAGTGACCTTGCAGGATTCATCGAAGCATTTGTAAGAGGTCCACCAACAAAAGCACAAAGGGCCACAGTTGAGCCTATAGCAATCCCGGCCAATTCACCAACCGCTCTTGAATCAGTCGCAACACTAATAATGACAAACATTAAGGCAAAACTTAAAATAACTTCAACTAAAAAGCCTACTCCCATTGATACACTGAACTCAGTAGCTCCAAACTGGTGAGAAGCTCCCCAAATTAAAAAATGAACAGAAGAAGCAAGAACTGCGCCCAAAGATTGGGAAAGGAGGTAGCCTCCAACCCTCTTTCCAGGAAACCTTCTTACACTCCAAAAGGCAATGGTAACAGCAGGGTTAAAGTGGGCTCCCGATATATGACCAAGAGCATAAATCATAATAGAAACACTTCCCCCCCAAATAATGGGTACAAAAGAACCTGCATAATTTGGGTTTACCTCGGCCAAAATCATTGAACCACACCCAAAGAAAATAAGAAAAAATGTTCCAATAAACTCGCTAATATATTGAGGAAAAACATGTTTAACTTTCATAGCTTCACCTAATAAGAATTAAATCACTCTGACTAAACAATAAAAACTTAGTAAGCTTTTATCACGGCAGACTTATTATGCATAGCACATTTTTTTTTAAAGTTTGTTACGAATAAGTGTAATTTGTTGTTTATTTGTTAATTCAACATGTATTAGCTTCCCTAAAGAAAACTTCCCTTTGCCTAAGAGCACTATTTAGATTATTGTTCCCAAAATTCAGTATTGTGCTCTTGGTCTAATTTAAGTGGAGGTCATAAAAAGATGAAAAAACTAGCCGCTCTTTTTCTTCTCGTAACAATTTTCTCTTTTAGTTCCTCTAATACGTCAGCTGTAGAAAAGTCAAAGGCCTTACCGATGACCTTAATGGCGATAGACATAATCCTTAACCCCCACTTCGAAAAAAATAAAAAACTCATAAAAAATAAGTTCCTTAAACAAATGGTGGAAGTTCTTAAAAAACAAGACATCTCTCATAAATATTTGCAAAAGGTCTTAGATAAATGGAACGCAACTGAAAAGATGGGTTCTAACGAGCTTTTTTCTCTTCGCGAAGACAATGAAAGCGACAGAGCAATTAAGGAGGAAGAAAGCACTTTTCTTGGGCCCGTTGGTAGTAACGGGGATTTCTCAGATTGGTCCTTTGATTTAAGGGCGGCTTATAAACGCAAAAAAGAAGAAAACAAAGAGAACTCTAATGATAGAAAAAATTTAGAAAATAAAGAAGCAGAAATTCGAAGACCCCTTAGCAGTGATTCAGAAAGCAGAAACTTAAAAATGCCAAGAATGGCTCTTCATGCTTATCAACTTGAGGTTTTAGATGCCAAAGATGAGTTTATGAAAGATGATATCTACTTTTTCTTCTATACGACTGATGGAGCGACAACGGTCGGTAGAGTTACAGATATTTATAAAGGCCTAAGTGCTGGTCAATCTTTCTTTTTAAGCGCAACTGATAGAGTTATTTTCCCAACTAAAGAAGTTGGTTTCCAGGCACCTCATAAACATCTTATTGTGGACTTTTCTATTATCGAATCTGATGGTGATGATATTAAAGAAATGCAAAAAATAAGTCAGGCCATCCTTCCCTTAGCGGCAAGTGCGTACGGCCTTTACGCTGGAGGAGGAATTGGAGGTGTTATATCCTCTGCAACTTCTGTTGCCTTAAGAAAAGAAGTCCAAAAATTATCGGAATCTCTTTTGGCACTAAATAATGATGACCGCCTTATTAACGAGAGTCTTATCTATTCTCCCAGAAAGCTAGAAACATTATTTTTAGAAGATGATATATTTCAATTTTTTAAAACTTATCAAGGATCCGGTCAGTTTAGTTCATGGAAATATAAACTTCATTTTAGGCTCTTTAAAGATTAGCTTTACTGCTGTTTTTCTTTAAATTCGTTGATTCTTTCTGAAACAGAGGCCATATCCGGAAATTTTTTTTTGATATGCCTAACAATTTTTTCTTTCGCCTCAAAAGCCTCCTGACTGAGAAAGCTCGTCCTTTCTTGCTCCCAAATAGAGAGTGCATGATGTATATAGAGAATTTCGTAATCAGTTAGCTCAATTTTATGGGTTTCCAATGCTAGCCCCCTTTGTTTAGAATATTGTAGCTTCCGTTTTAGAGCTTCACAAGCGATGCTCAATTAATGAAGAATTAATTCTCTTTTAAGACTTTTTTTCTCAGGTTTTAATTTTAGAATACCCAAAAAAGATGTGCCTCCCATACTTTTTTAATCAATCTTTTCATTTAGATTATTATTTTTACAAAGTGAAAAGTTTATTTTCAAACGCTTTAAATATGTTCTTAATTATAGGTAGCTTATTAAAAGAGTTATTTAGAAAAAAACAGTTAACTATTAAGAGGAATCGTCATTATCCCAAAAGACGTCATTTACTTTTTCAACAAAAGTTTGACCTTTCCTTCTTATATATCTTTCTTTTAACAAATGTTCTTCCTTGGAAGGGAGAACCCATAAACACCCATTTTCTTTTTTTGACTCTTCAAGAGGAATCCATAACCCTTTTATGGTATTAGGGTAACTATACAGATAAGTTTGATCTTGATGAGGCTTAACCTCGCCACCAAACTTTGGATTTTTAAAGATGACCATTGATTGAACAACATCGACCCCACTAAAACCAAATTTTTTTATGAGAGATTTTACTTCTCTAGAAAAAGAAAAATCTCTAAAAATATCATTTTGTAAATGCAGTCCATGACCTATTTTATTAGTAGACTCTAATTTCGAATATTTCAATCTATCATTAGAAACTGCTTCCTCCTCGAAAAAAATGGCTATTTTATCAAATGAATTATAAAAATATGAGTCTCTTGCATTATTACTTTTAGTGGTAAAAACAGATAATTCTTCGGGCGCCTCAATAGTTTCAACAATTTTTAAGGCCTCATTTTTCAATTTTTTGCAAATGGAAAAAGGTAAGACGTTCTTTAACAAGTTATAGTTCATACAGATCACAC
>CEUM01069722.1_pt1 | contig 18500 bp, 20 predicted proteins | sample 356421 | NCBI WGS metagenome assembly CEUM01 (sample SAMEA2622716, study PRJEB7988) | marine metagenome | biome: marine biome (ENVO:00000447); feature: surface water layer (ENVO:00002042); material: "saline water (ENVO:00002010), including plankton (ENVO:xxxxxxxx)" | depth 5 m | reverse complement strand
CTGGCGGGAGCACTCCTCAAGGATCTCTGGAATTCGAAGCCAAAACCGGAACCTCCATGGCGGCGCCTCAAGTAGCAGGAGCTTGGGCTCTCGCCCGACAACTAATGCCCACAGCAAACGTTGCGACTATAAGAAGCCTTTTCCGAGGAACCGGCGTACCGGTTTCGGATAACCGAACCCTAGGAACAGGACTGTGGGTCCCAAGACTCGATGTTGCAGCTGCACTTCCTGTCTATTCGGCATTAGGAACTCTGCCCGACCATCTCGAATTTTATCCCGGTAAAAGGAGAACGTATTCGGAAGGAACGGGGCTCAGGAAAGAAAGACTTGGGCCTGCAGTGCCAGTGAGCCAATGGAAGGGCACTATTAATCTGAGTGAATCCATAGTTAATACGGCCTCTGCAGGAGCTCGGGATAAGGCTTATCTATATTTCTCTACTCGAGGCGCTCCAGCCAGCGCAGTGCGCGTCAACGGAACCTGGTACTGGTCGGGACAAGAAGAGTTCGAAACACTTGGCGTGTCTACAGCCCCTTGTCGCGAACTTGGGCCCCTTCGTTCATATCGAATCGACATGTCCAATAACCAAGACGGTCTCGTCAAGGGCAACAATGAAATTATGATTCAGGTCGCCTCTCCAAGCGGCACTGCGGATGGTGCATCAATTCTGCTTATTGGAAGCCCTAGTCGCTCGAATGTGTCGAGCAAAGAGATAGGAGTGATTCTTTCCCACGGAGTATCGGTCCTAGATGAAACGAGTGTGGCATCGGCTGCACTTACTGTGTCCGTTCCCTTAGACGACAGGTACCTAAGACTCCACGTGGGAGTTGGTGATGGTCAAGCATCATATGAGTCGGGAATTTTGTTCCGAACATCAACTAATGCTTTTGGAAAGGTCGTTACCCCGGACTCAATGTTTTCGGGGTCGGATGGGTTTAACTGGGATGACATAACTTTTAACCTGACCGGATCAGGTTTAACCGGCTACCCGGGCCTCGCCGTCATTTCCCATAACGAAGCAGAACCGGGCGCGGTAAGGGACTGTCTTGGTTGGATCTACACAGCACTTAATATTCACCCAGGGATTCTGGATGGATGGCAAGTGACTGTTCCAGGTGTCGATTTTGTTCCTCAAGGATGGAATGACATTCCTATCGGGGTCGATCCTTTGAACTTTATGCTCCCGTTTGACTTCGGTGAATTTGATTATCCACCGCCCGATCTGATTCCGTTCGTGCCTCAGCCTGTTGATTGGCCTGCCGTTCCTAAGTGATGTCTGCTGTTGGAGCACAGCTTGTGGAAAGTAAGGGATTCTTCTTTGCCGCTATTTCGGACGCTAGGTCTGAGGCAGCGGTGATAGCGCAAATCCCTGTAGCGGAGATACAGCGCGATTTCCCGCGTCTGTTTCTCCGGAGCAACAGATTTTCCGAAATATAGGTTTCTATTCGAGTCCTGTAGCGCCCACGCTCAAACGCAAAACTCTGGCCAGAGGTCCAAGATCGCTCGCCTGGATGAGGCTTAGCAAGCATGTTTGCGCAAAGCCCTCTTTCTTTACTTGAACGGGGGGGCGGAGACCCCCACGGCCAGGCTGGTAACCGCTAACAATTTATTCAATGATAAGAGGTCGCCCTTCGGGGCTGCGTTTTGTAATTTTAGGTCAGGTTTTAAGCCCTATCGGCTCTCCTAAACTTGAAGAATCGTGGAAACCTAGGAAATTTTTTCGTGGCGGCCGTCAGCGTGAATGGCAAAGCGTTGCTCTATTGATCCGTGATTCGGCTCTTCGTTAGGCCAGGGCCAGCCTCCGAACTGTGTGGCTTGGTAGTCACGAAAGGCGTCTCGGATCTCGCGCTCGGTGTTCATCACAAACGGACCGTATTGCGCCACTGGCTCTCTGATCGGGCGACCCTGAAGGATCATGATTTCTATTCCTCCAGAGCCCGCAGTTAACTCAATTTCTTTCTCGGCTCGGACCAGCACGCCAGTCCCTGCATCGATTTCAGTGCCACCGATCGCAACAGTTGACCCTTCGAACGCGTATAGCGCTCGATTGGACGCAGCATCTCCCGCCGGAAGGCCGAAACGCGCATTGGGTTCCATAGACAAGTGCCAAATAGCGACGTGGTTTTCGTCGCTGGAAGCCCAACTGTTAGGCGGAGGATCAGCTGGTATGAGATCACGGATGGGGCCGGCTAACGCGGTGAGGCTGACGGCACCACGATCATTTGCCCCTTTGACGATCTCCGTAGGTGTCATGTGACTCCACAGCATCGTGAAGTAGGGATTAACCATCTTGTCGCTGGCGGGCAAATTTAGCCAAATCTGGAAAAGCTCTAAGGGATTCTCTGCGTCGTTGTTGATCAAGGGGAACATCTCGCAATGTTGAACACCTGATCCGGCAGTCATCCACTGAGTGTCACCCTTGCCGAAACGAGCGGTTGCTCCAAGTGAGTCCGCGTGATCTATATAACCATCACGCACATAAGTGATGGTTTCAAACCCCCGGTGGGGGTGTTTAGGGAAGCCGGGCACTGTTCGACCGTGATACATGCTCCAACCCTCTCGACCTGAAAAGTCATTGCCGAGCTGGCGACCACTGAGCGAGACGCCGGGTGCCAAAGCTCCGTCGCTAGCTGGGTAGTCGTCGTGGTGGTGCGCCACGAATAAGAAAGGATCGAATGTGGGCCACTGAGACCCTAGGGGAAATTTCTGCAGCACCAACTCCGCCATATTCTTAGCCTATGAACACCGGCGATCTTTCTCGCAGCCCACAGCGGTCAATTACTCAGACGATATAAATACGCAAACTCTGCAGCACTGGACGACCTGGGTCCATACAACACAACCAACAACCAGTACTTCGAGCCGCATAAACACTGGGATAGGTCCCGCGGAGTTTAAGTATCCAAGGACCCGTTTATTTTTAGTTCGTCCAAGAGATCTTGGCGGTGTCGAAAACGTTGTACTTTGCCGTTGCTTGTAAGGGCCAACTCGGCATTACTTCGCAGATACTTAGGCAGTTTGTAGTTCGCCAACCGTTCTCGACAGTGGTTCATGATCTGTTCGAAATCGAGTTGCTGACCAGTTGCTGGTACAACAACAGCTGCCACTACTTGTCCCAAATCCTCGTCTGGAAACGAAAAAGCTGCAGCATCAGCAACCGAAGAGTGGGCCCTCAAGACATCTTCGACTTCAGCAGGGGTCACATTGAAGCCACCGGTAATGATGAGTTCATCCTTCCTACCGGTGATTCGTATTGAATCATTAAGATCTGAATCCACCAGATCTCCCGAATAAACCCAACCTGACCGAATTTTCTCTGCGGTGGCGGCCGGGTCGCGAAAATATTCGAGCATCTGATTGAAACCGCGGCTTATCAGCTCACCATCGGGGGTTATCTGGACTTCAATACCCGGACAAGGCTTGCCGTCTATCAGAATGGATGTCGCCTCAGACATTCCGAATATCTGTTGCTGCTGACACCCGAGTTCTAGCCAAGAAGCTGAGAGTCCTTGGGGAGGAACGGCGCCTGCCATGATTCCCGTTCGAAGCGTCGAGACCTTTTCAGGTGCGAACTCAGCATGTTGAAGCAACCGCATCCACATAGTGGGAGTGCCGAGGAAGTCCGTTACCCCATGCTCTTGGATACGAGCCAGAGCATCCCCTGCTTCGAACACGGTCTGATTGATCACCGTGGCACCTGAAACAAATGCTTCCATCAAGCAATTCAAGGTGCCAAAAGCGTTGAACATCGGAACGGACGCAAGAATGCGATCATCTGTAGTCAGGCCCTTCAGCCCGGCAGTCACAATTGCCGAGTTGGCGTAAGAGCGATGCGAATGCAAACAGCCTTTCGGTCTTCCTGTTGTGCCCGAGGTGTATACGAGGATGGCTGGATCATCGGCCCGTACTTCTGGGAAATCGGTAATTGTGCGAGGCTCGGTAGGTTGAATCAGCTGATGAGAATCAACAACCAGCTCTAATTCGGGCAATTGTGGTTTAAGCGCATGAATAGTTTCCAAAGGAGAACTCGCCAATAACGTGCTGTCTGCTACGGCAAAACGTGAACCACTGTGTTTAAGAACCGCCTGCCACTCTGTTGGCGTAAGCCTCGTATTCAGAGCTACACAGATGGCTCCAGATTTAAAAATGCCGTATTGAGCAGCAGCGAAGGCGGCACTGTTGCCCGCTACCAAAGCCACCCGATCAGTTGGCTTGACTCCCAAACTGATGAGTCTTGCTGCGACATTATGGGCAGCTTGCCGCAGCTCGTCGTAGCTCCAATCCCGTTCGTCCTCCACGAAAGCGGTTTCACCAGGAGACGCTTCTAGGAGGTCAACAAACGTTATTGGTACAGGTTCATAACCAGCACTTAAATCATTCGGGGTAAGCATCTAGCACCAGATTTAGCGCCGGCCTACCAAAGACCGAGCAATTACGAGTCGTTGGATGTTTGTGGTCCCGTCTGCCACCAGAGCCAGTCGAGCGTCTCTCATCCGGCGCTCCAAACTATGCGGAACCAAATACCCTCGGCCACCGAGTAACTCGTGACAGGCTGACGTGACTTCTACAACCATTTCTCCTGCCATCTTCTTGCACATGGCTCCGAGTTCGATATAACGAGATCCTAAATCGATCGCTGCCGCTGCTCTATAGGTGAGGCTTCTAACAGCCTCAATTTTGCATGCTAAATCTGCGAGCTGAAATTGCACTGCTTGAAAGTCAGCGATTGCGCGACCGAATTGTTCACGCTCTTTTAGAAATTCAATTATTTCCTCTAAAGCCGCCTCAGCGATACCGACAGCAATCCCGCCCCAAACAACTCGAGCGAAGTTGACGGCGTCAAGTGCCATTCGCATTCCACTTCCGATTTCGCCCAATCTGTGGCCGTCGTCAACAGTTAAATCTTCGAAGTGAAGATCACCGACTGGCAATGAGCGAGCCCCGAGAGTCTCTGAGGCTTGACCTACATGTAGGCCTGCCATGTCTCTTTCCAAAACAAAAGTAGAGATACCTCCGGCTTCCCCGTTTTCCAGCTGAGTAACCACCGACGTGACAAACAAGTCAGCGACTGGTGAATTAGAAAGGAGCCACTTTTGACCGTTCAATTTCCATTGATCACCAGCCAACGAGACCGCAGTTGACTTCATGGAACCAGCATCTGAGCCAGCGTCGGGCTCGGTGATTACGTATGCCCCGATAAGAGATCCGTCTACCAATCGCGGTACCCAACGTTCTTTTTGTTCGCTTGTTCCGTGTAGCCAGATGGAGCGCAGTGTGTTGTTCTGCAACAGCAACGCAAAAGGAACTCCGAGGTCGCCGCGAACAAGGCGTTCAAATATTTGAACCGAAGCGACATAGGAAAGATCTGCGCCACCATTGTCTGAAGGCAACAGCATCGCAGCAAGGCCACGCTGACATAGCTGTTCAAATACTTCGGGAGGAAAATGAGCTTCTTCGTCCCACTGTTGGGCGTTAGGCGCAAGGACCTGTTGGGCGAACTCATCGGCCCAATCGATTAACTCAATCTCGTTTGGCTGTAGTTGTGGAATCATTCTGACCTCGAAATATGACCCCATTCAGAAGGTGCGCTATAGGTGAGGCCGATCAGAGTTAGCTTAGGCTCTCCCGCGACTTGCTCGCCGAGCGACGTAGGATCGGAAGCACTCATGATGTGGGGCGAGATCTCCAGCGTGCCGCTGAAGGGCGGAACCCCAGGGTTTTCGACCGGTACGTAGCTGTTCGCTAGGTCCGTCCAGTCACCCGGAAGTGGCTTGGTCGTGCTCGTCGGTTCGACCGAGGGTTCCGGTTGAGCGGTGGGCGTCGGTTCGGTCGTGGGCGTCGTGGTCGGTTCTTCGGTGTTCATCTCGAGTTGAAGCTCGGCGACCCGGTCTGAATCCGTGTTCGAGCAGCCGTTGGCGAGGACCACCACAAGCAGGGCAGTGGTCAGTGCCCTCACTGAGCGGTCTCGGCGGTGAAGCGTTGTGGCCCTAGCGTAGTAAATCCACCGTTGCGTTCTGGCAGTTTCTCTCACTCAGAAAATAAGAATCATTCTTATTTCCAATAGGCTAAGGCATTCCGTTACCGCCAAGTCGTCATGGAGAGCATGGTGAAAAATTCTGTTTCGAAGACATCACTACACGATGTGGTTATCGTCGGCGCTGGTGCCGCAGGAGTGGGCGTTGGAGCAACACTCCGTCACGCAGGAATCGAGAACTTCCTAATACTCGACCGGTCAACAGTCGGCGCATCTTTTCGATCGTGGCCGCGAGAGACACGTTTTATAACGCCTTCCTTCCCAACTAACTCAATTGGCATGCTCGACCTTAACGCTGTAGCTCTTGGAACCTCGCCAGCGGTGTCACTTCGAGCAGAACACCCTACGGGCCGCAGTTACGCCGAGTACCTAGAGCTTGTGGCCTCCCATTTCAAATTGCCTATCTCGACCAACACAGACGTGATCAACATAGAGAAGGTCGACGGTGAATTCCATATCGAAATCGACGAAGGAATCGTACGGTCCAAGCACCTGATTTGGGCGGCCGGGGAGTTTCAATACCCCACAACCGAAGGAATACCTGGACTCGAACACTGCAGCCACACAGCGACCATTGACCGGTACGAAGAACTTGAAGGGGAAAACTTCATAGTTATTGGTGGCTACGAAAGTGGCATCGACGCGGCCTACCACCTAGCTGAACGGGGAAAACACGTACAGCTATTCGACAGCGGCTGCCCTTGGCAGAGCAAGACATCTGACCCCAGCGTTGCGCTTTCCACGTACTCAATGGAGCGAATGAAAGCGCCACATTTTGTCGACCGAGTAGAGCTCCAGCCATATACACGCATTGCAGCGGTACTAAGGAAAGACAAAAGCTACATAGTCTCCACGCTCGACGGCATCCAGTACAGCACTAACTCTCCGCCACTCTTCGCCGGCGGCTTCGATGGAAGCCACAAGCTAATCGAGGACCTGTTCGAAAAACGCGACGACGGGTTTCCGTTGCTCAGCGAAAAAGATGAATCGACTGCAACATCTGGCCTCTTCCTATGCGGACCGGCGGTACGGCACGGCAACCAGTCATTCTGTTTCATCTACAAGTATCGACAACGCTTTGCAGTGGTCGCTAAAGCAATCGCAGACGAGCTTGATCTCCCAGCAGAAAATCTTGAGGTCTACCGAATGTGGGGAATGTACCTCGACGACCTTAGCTGTTGCGGCCAAGAATGCGTTTGCTAATGAAGACTTCAGCGCCCTCTAAGGCCAACCAACCGGACAGCGCTATCACTAGAACGCGTCGCCCTGAGTGGATCGGACAGACGCTAGCCAGCATCTGCTGGGCTCTCAGCCTGTTTTTCTATGGCCTCAACTCTGTTGGAGATTGGCTCCAGCTTGCGGCCGCAAGTTCTTGGCTGATGGCAAACCTGTTAGTGCTCCGCGGTATCAAATAATCGACGGTGTCCTCCTGTTGTTTCCCATGCCTGTCATATGGACAATCTCCCTCGTGGTATTTCATAAGTTCCCGAGGTTTTTGTTCACTCTCGGAGCGGGTTCTGAAGCGCCCACAGCGAGACCGCAAAACCCAACTTCTTGAGCTCCATGATCGCTCGCCTGGATGCGGTCTAGCAAGCTTCTTTCTGTACTGAGCTAGGCGCCTCACTGATCTCGTGTCCGTGTTGATAGACAGAAAAAGTGTGTGGGGAAGTAGGGGTAAACCGCCGTTACCGTGTCTTCGTGGCGATACTCGTAATTCGTCAACAAATGCCTTAAAGTAAGGTATCTAAATGACTCTTGTTAAGGATTCTGAATGAACCCAATCGATCTATTGAGCCCTGATCAATACACCCTTGTGTACAACGTGCTGTCGTTTGGCACTGCGGTGATGTTCGGAGCCTTCGTTTACTTCCTAACCCAGATGAAAGCAGTTAAGGATCAGTATCGGTCTGCAGTGTCGGTGTCTGCGGTAGTTGTAGGCATTGCTGGCTATCACTACTACCGAATCTGGTCTGACTTTGGCGAAATGAAAATGAACGAAGGGTACCGGTATGCCGACTGGCTAATAACAGTGCCCCTTCTTATCATTGAGCTTCTCATCGTTCTTGGTGTCAGTTCGGAACTTCGCAAGAAGCTAATGGCGAGTCTGATCCCCGCAACAGTTTTGATGATCGGGCTTGGCTACCCGGGCGAAATAGCAGAGAGCTCTGGAACCAAATGGTTGTTCTGGGTCTTGGCAATGATTCCTTTCGCCTACATTTTGTGGACACTTTATGGTCAACTCCAGGCGGCCTCGAAGCGGGAAACTCCAGCCGTTGCGAAAGCGATTAAAAACGCTACTGTCGTATTGCTTGCGACATGGATGGTTTATCCCATTGCCTACCTTTTCCCAGTGTTTGATGCGGACTCGGGAACTCTTGAAACCTTGCGTCAGGTTGGGTACACCTTTGCAGACATCACTGCCAAAGGTCTGTATGGCTTGATGGTGATCGGCATTGCTAAGGCTAGATCGACTGAGAACGCTTAGGTCTAGCTGTTATCTGCTTCCTGACCGGTCGCTGGTCAAAGCAACACAGTACCGGCGACGGATCCGAGCGCTGCCCTACGCTTGGGATCCGTCGCTGTGTTCTTCGGTTGCGTCAAGCGCCCTGCTTGGTGCTTCGCCGGAGGTAAATGGCTGCGGTATTGGTTTCCATACTTATAGACATGGACGATGCTCCCTGGTTTCTTTCAAGAAGCTGGGAGGATTTTTATTTGCGGTCTCGTTTCGAGTCCTGTAGCGCCCAGACCGACAAATGTGACGGCTCCAACTGGGGTCATGATCGCTCCCTGGGGCGTACTGGCGGACAAACTTGGCCGGACGCGTTTCTTGCTATCGGTGACCACGTCACAGTGGCAGGCCTCACTGTCGAACTGGTCCGGTCGGGCGAATATGACCACGTTCCTATCAGTAGGTGACCGGTGCCCCCATGCTTGCCATATAGTCGAGTCCCGTGTGGGAGAGATTTCTAAGACGAATAGCAATACTAGTAGTGCTGTTGATGGCTGCATCTGGTTGTGGGTCTTCTGGCGATGAAGTCGGAACGAGAAATGCGGCGTTTCCCGACAAGAAGACCGGGGAGGTGAACTGTGAGATCGTCAAAGGAGAGGGTAAAGGCCTTACTTCGAAAGACGACTGCCCGGATAACGAGGAAGGAAATAAGTCACTTTCATCTGTCAAGTTCGACCGGCTATTGCAGCCCGGAACCTCTGAAAAGATTGAGCTAAAGGCGAAGGATATTCACGCAACTAATTTTGTTCCTGACCGTATAGGTCTTGTCGATATGGGTTTGTCTTCACTGCCTGACATAGTGATTACTGCCTTTGGCGACTCGTTTGCGTCCGGAGAAGGTGCTCCTGCCACGAATCATACGAGATGGGTGGACTCCAATATTGCTGTCGATGATCCGCGCTGGCCAGCTCAGATAGAACGCTTTGAAGACCCTCTCTGGGGTCCGCTCTATTGTCATCGAAGCCCTAGGTCAACTTTTGCGGTTGCCATGGAAGAAATAGCCAGAAATTCCTTTCCCGGTGTTCGCCTTGCATGGCGATCTTTCGCGTGTTCAGGAGCAGTCGCTCGAAACTTGCTAGACACTAATCAAGTTATAAGCGATCGAACTTCGTTAGACGGAGTTGAGCAAGACGAGTGGGTTCATAGACCTCAATTCGCAATCGCCGAGGATTGGCTTGCGTCGATAGGGGCATCGAGCAGTGTCACCTATATGAACATTGGTGGCAACGATGCCGGATTCAGCGACGCAATAAAACACTGTGTGACGACGTGGAGCTGTGAGGATCGGCATACCGACGTAATTGAAGGGTTCAACGCAAAGGCCAGAAACGAAATTCCTGCGCTCCTTAATGAGATCGATCAGGCCTTGACCTCTAGTGAGTGGTTCAGTCAGGAGGGCGCTGTTGTCTATTCCGTTGTGCCGAATATCGCTTTTGCCGATGGGCGAGCGTGCGGTGAGGACCATGACCCTGGAAATCGCATGCAGTCCTTTCCTGAAGATGAGTTGAGTAGCGCTGAGGTCGATTATTTGTGGCGTCAGATAGGTATTCCTCTTCAAAGCAGCATGAGATCTACAGCGAATGCGAATGGATGGAACGTCGTTGAAGTGGACTGGGCAGACCACGGAATCTGTTCAACGGAGCCCTTCGTCAATAACAACGTTGCTGCAACAGCGACTCAAGGGGCAGATATGGTCGACTGGGGAATTGACCTTTCGATGGGAAATTGGCACCCAAACGCAGACGGGTATGAGAATTGGGCGCGAGCTCTTGAGCCAGCCTTGATACGAGCGATAGACGAGCAAGTTGCGGCAGACACAGAAATTGTGGCTGTTTCGCTAGATGGGCCGAACCTCTTCTATGAATATTCGCTGAATGCTTTAAATGATGGGGGCATATTCTCGTATATCCAACGATCAACAAATGTTCTCGGTGTAAACGTCACCTGTCAAGATGGCCGCAGCTCCTCACATCGTTATGACTACGTTTTCGATCCCGTCAGTGCAGATCAAGGCGGTGAGATTGTCAAAGTGCAACCATGCGGTCAGATGCAGATTGCGGAAGTGACTCTTAAACAGAAAAACTGTTTCCTCGGTGAGATGCATTGGTGTGGAGAAGATGGGATGGGCTCGGCACGACAAGAAGTTGAGCCCATGTTGCGAGCTGAAGACCTCGAACAAAATGAACTTGAGGTTCGGATAGGCGATTGAAACTTGCCTTCAGTTCGCACTACCGAGTCGCGTCCGAAGTTTTACTTGCTTGAACCGGGGGCCGGAGATCCATGTGACCAGGCCGTTAGCCGCTAATAACTTATTGACTTACTAGGGCTGCCCTTCGGGGCGGTTTTCGTCATTTTGCTAACCGTTCATTCACTGTTCATAAAGGACGGCTACGCTTCTCATCTAACAAAATGGGAATGATTCGTAATTATTGCGAAAGGTGGACGTTATGGCTTATATGAGTGGGCTAATCCTTCGGGTAGCAGATGTGGATCGGTTCGTTGCAGGTTGGAATGACTTTGGCAAACAACAGTTCCTGGACCTGGGTGCAACCAGTGCACGGATTAGCCAAAGTGTCTTTGCTGGCGAAGACGCAGGCAACATAGGGCTAGCAAGCGAGTGGGATTCGATCGATGCCGCTATGGAGCACCCTGCGGCAGTTCGGAGCAATCCAGAGACGGCAGAAATGATGAAGGCAGCTGGCGTGGAAACGCTGCGAAGAAGCTTGCTTTTGGTTCAAGGAACCCGAGGTTCGCTTGAAGGTAAGTACGGCTCGTTGCTTGTGGGCACTGGCGACCCGGCGACACCGGAACAGCTCGAAGCAAACGCGGATGCTTTTTGGGGGCAGATGCAAGATGGAACGAACGGAATTCAGTGGCATCAAGCGGTAGCGGCTGGACCGATGACAGGTGCGTATCTCACGATGACGCTATGTGATTCTGTGGATCAGCTCATGGCATCGAGCCAGAGAATGTTCGCTAACCCCGAAATTCAGCAGATGATGGCGTCGCAGAATTTCCAACTCACCGGACGGAACTTGTTCAAAGTGCTTGGGTGAATCAAAGCTGTTAGGCAATGGCCGCCCTTCGGGGCGGTCATTTGTCGTTTTAGGGGTCAGCAATTATCTCTCGGCGCCTATTTGACGGTTGACGTCATCCTCGCGGTACGTAACGAAAACGCCGCAAGCGGCGACGGCCATGTCGTTGGCGTCGTAGTCAGCTTCTGTCGCCTCGCGGTCCTCAACTGTTAAGTCCATGTCGGTGGCAGCCTTGGCATAAGTTGGTACGTATGGGCTGCGATGGCGAGGGCAGGTTCGATCGAGCCGAGTTCGAGGCTGGTTTCGCGAAACTGGACCGCGCCTTACGGTTCCAAGCTATTCAAGATAAGTACATCTCAAAGGAACCTGAAGACGATGAGGATCTGTTGGCGAACATGTTGGCCGCGAGAGTGATTGCCATAACGCAAAAGAACGACAAGGTTTCTAGCGAGTTAGAGAAAATGATTCGCAAGTGGGTACATGAAATGCCCCCAGAAGCTGCCCGACGGGCTGCGGTCACCGCCAAAGAGCGAGCCGAGGAATGGCTCAACGAGATAGCTGAAATGGAAGAAGGGATGTAGCCATCTCTGAGAAGCCTTTTGCAGATGATGGTGTAAACCCAGAGCACGCAGTAGGAATTTGGGGCAAAGAAGTGGTCTAAGCGCCGCGCGTATTAATTTTTTAGTGGATCCCACCAGCGTTCAGCGATCGCCGTGAAATTGGGTTGACCAGTCGTCACAGTCACCCCACCATCTACAACAAGGTTGTGGCCAGTTACATAACTCGCATCATCGCTGGCCAAAAATGCGACCGCAGCAGCTATTTCTTCAGGCTTACCCATACGACCTTGGGGAACGAGACGTTTGTATTCAATTTGGGCTCGTCGGCTCGCAACAACTTCAGCGACTAACGGAGTTTCAACTCCTCCTGGGCACACTGCATTCACACGAATATTGTCCCGTGCGTGGTCAGCGGCCATAGCTTTAGTCAAATTCACAACAGCCCCTTTAGCGGCGTTGTAGGCAGGAATTCCCCAGTCCCCAAACAATCCTGAAATTGAAGCAGTATTCACGATAGCTCCACCACCCTGAGCTCTCATCACAGGAATAACAGCGCGACAGCCGTACATCACAGAACTCAAATCAACGTCCATGATTCGCTTCCAATGCTCATCGCTTAACGTGTCGACAGTGCCAGTGGAAACGATCCCAGCATTATTGAAAAGGACATCTAGTCGACCGAAACGTTCAACAGTCGCTTTGACCATGTCATCTACAGCTGACGAATCAGCAACATCAACTTGGAAAGTGTCAGTCATGGCTCCTATTTCGCTGGCTAGCTGCTCGGCGCCCTCACCATCTAGATCGGCGATCATCACCTGAGCTCCTTCAGTAACTAAACGGCGCACAGACGCAGCGCCGATTCCTGAAGCTCCACCGGTCACAAGAGCTACTCGATTCTCAAAACGATTCATATAATTTCCTTAGATTGTTGTAGGCCGAGACCATTAGTTCAGTAACGCCATCACTTCGGTGCTAAAGCGTTCCACGCGCTCCAGCATGTGTGCCAAGTCATTCGAGGTGACGTTAACGATCATGGTTGATACGCCCGCCGCTTCAAGTTGGGCAATGTCCTCTGCTCGTTCTTCGGGGGAGCCTGTGAACAAAAGTCGACCGCCATCAATGTGGGTCTGAGCCTCCTCATTGTGGAACGCGCAGTTGTACGCGAGCCCGATCGAGGTGGGGTCGCGGTCGAGACGTTCTGCTTCAGTGAACAACTTGTCACGGCGAGCGACAAATGTTTCGATCGTGTCCATCCGGAACTTGGGATTGGAGCCGAACGGGTACCAAGTATCGCCAAGGGCGGCAGTTCGGCGGATAGCTGGCATGCTTTCCCCTCCGATCCAAATAGGTGGATGGGGTTGCTGGACGGGTTTTGGGTCGGCGGCTGCGTCGGTGAAATCGATGAATTCCCCGTGGAAGCTGGCTCGACCCTTCGTCCATAGTTCTTTCATGACTTGGATGTACTCGTCGGTGACCTTCCCACGGGCATCAAAGTCAGTGATATTCAGTGCTTCGAACTCCTCGCGCATCCACCCGGCGCCGCATCCAACGGTGACGCGACCTCCTGACAATTGATCGGTGGTCGCTAACGATTTCGCCATGAAGAGAGGGTTGCGGTGCGGAACCACAATGACTGACGTCAACAACCTCACGCTCGTGGTCACAGCGCCAAGCCATGCCAGAAGAGTGAACTGTTCCATGCAGTCGGTGCTCCCGTCAGCAGTCCATGCGAATTCGCCGTCTTCGCTGTAGGGATAGTTCGCGCTGATGTTTGAAGGCACCACGATGTGATCGGCGACCGTGATGGTGTCGTAGTCGAAACGTTCTGCGGCCTCAGCGATTGTCCGAATGTCTTGTGGGTTTGCAAGCGGACCACGAAATGGTGCACTGAATCCGAACTTCATTCATGTCTCCTAACCGATTGACGCACAAGCGAAAACTATCGGATCGATTGCCTCAGCATCTCTTGAGTGCAAAGCACATCAATCCTTAGGGACCCGAAAAACGACAAAGCAACGTTGGTAACGGCCGCCTTTCGGGGCGGTCTATTGTCGCGCTAGGCCACCAGAAGGAAACTCAAATGATTTTTCATATCACCCATCACCACGATGAAAAAACCTGTCCAGCTCATTACCCTGACAAGGTCGCTGCCACCTTTGGTCAGGTATTGCCGTCACTAGCTGAGCAAGGAGTAACTGTCCATGGAGCATGGGTGGATCCGCCCGGCCACGATTTTTTCTTTGTGGTGGAGTCCGACTCCTATGAAGCGATAGTGGAAGGCTTGTTCCCAGCAGTCCCAATGGGAACAGCAAGAATTCAACCAGTCGAAGATTTCAAAGCTCGAATGCAAAAGGTAACGCAGAGTTAAAGCGACGGACCTTATATAGGACTTCAACAAGTGACCGCCCTAAGGGGCGGTCACTTACTGTTAACTGAACGATCATTCACCGTTTATGGGGGAGGGCTACGCTCCGTAGGTAATACATAAAGAAAGGTAAAGGTGGAACGGTGAGCTTTGTATTCCAAACTCAATATCAAGGAGATAATCCAGCTGTCTTAATCGACAACATGGACTTGTTTAACGAATTAGTTAGAGGGTCAGGCTCCTCAGGGATGCTTCTCTTTCAGCAGATTGCAGCAGGTGAACTTACGGGTTTGTGCGTAGCGGCCAGCTTTTGGGACAGCGTTCAAGAAGGTTGGGATGGTTTGTCTGCCATGTACGCCGACCCAAGAATTCAAGAAATAGCAACTTCGGCGGATGCGCCGACTGCGGTCGGTCGCAATGTGACAAAACTGGAACGCGAACATGGGAGACCTGGTCCCGGCTACGCGGGTTGGACCAGTTTCCAGGGTGATTCGGTTAACGACGAAGAGTTCGCAAACATCACGGCTATCGCAGACAGGAATGGAATTACAGCTATTCGTATGCTCAATAACATGGCTGCCGGTTCCAATTCCGGAACAAGAACTGCTGTCTTCTATTGCGACTCATTAAATAATTGGGCAGAAATGATGGCTGAGCTAACAACAGACCCCAGCTTTATCGCGGGAGCTTCTCGCACTGGCTTCGTGCCTGTTGCCAGAGGATTAGCGATCGTCCATTAGATACGAAGCGATTACCTAAACGGAAATGGCCGCCCTTTGGGGCGGCTTTTTCTAGCTTTACTAACTGTTCATTCAGAGTTCATTTAGGAGGACTACGCTCCGCATCTAGCAAAATAAGAATGATTCGTAATTATTACGAAAGGTTGAAGTTATGAGTTACATGTTCTTCACGATCGGCGACGGAGATCCGTCCAAGGCGGGTGACGTGGTAGCGGCAGCAGCGCCCATCATGAAAGAAGCTGGAGCGAGTTCCGTCCGTGGTTCGGTTCAATTGACCGGAGAAATGACCGGTAAAGGGGTAGTTAGTTCTATTTGGGACTCGATAGATGCTTATTACGAACATCGTCATCTTTGGATGGCGGACCCAGGTTTCTTGGCTGTGTTGGAAGCTTCGGGAACGGTTCCGTTAATGACTAACGTCGGCCAGATTCTTGACGAACGAGGTGATTGCGATGGTCCATACGCTGTAGGAGTCCACCAAACGGCTACCGATCACTCGCTGGAAATCACTCAACGAACCATGGATGTGGTGGAAGAGAACTTGGTGGGTAACGGAGTCAACGGAGCTCGCGCAGTTCGCGGGTTAGCCGCTGGTCAAAGCACAGGTAACTATCTCGGGATCTTTTATGTTGAATCACTCGATGCATACGCTGGTGCAATTCAAGGTCTCTACGCAAACGCTGACTTTCAAGCTGTAGCTGCGTCAAGCGGTTTGACTGTCGTGGAGCGGTCTTTCAGCCGAACGGTCTGAGAGAGGCAAAAACTGCTCTTATCTCTTTAAGACAATGGGCCGCCCATTGGGGCGGCCAGTTGTCGTTTTGGTTCCGCCAAAATGAGGCGTCGCTCATCAGCTTGCAAGACGAAGTACTGCTTGAAGAGTCACTTCGGCGCCAAGCGTTGAATGTTCTTGGGTGATGTTTTCTGCTTCGTTGTGCGACAGCCCATCTTCACACGGAATGAACAGCATTCCAGCCGGCGCAACACGGTTGATGTACACAGCATCATGACCGGCACCGGACACGATGTCGGCAGATTCGAAACCACTTTGAGTGGCGCTGTCGCGAATTGCGTCCACAACATCTGAGTCGAAGTTCACTGGCGGCGAATACCAAATTTGATTAACCGATGCCGAAGGGTTCAAGGAATTCGCGAATTGAACTAGTTCGTCGTTCATTCGCGAAAGCTCGTCAACATCTGGATGTCGGAGATCAATAGTTAGATCAACAGTGCCAGCAACAGTATTTCTGGAACCGGGGGTAGACGTAATAACTCCGACTGTGGAGCGACCTTCTGGTCGGCTGCTTGCTATTTCATCAACGGCTGTAATGAGTCGAGCTGCGCTGAGCATCGCGTCAGAGCGGCGATCCATCGGTGTTGTCCCCGCATGTGCTTCGACGCCCTTAATAGACACGTCGTACCAGCGGATCCCTTGGACCCCTGTCACGATGCCAACCGCGGTATCGCTGGCCTCAAGAATAGGTCCTTGCTCGATGTGAGGTTCCAGGTAGTACCCCACAGGTCGATCCCCGCACGGGTCACTTCCCGAATACCCGATCCTGGTCAACTCGTCCACCAGTACCGTCCCATCTTGGGCAGTGGCCCCTAGGCCTTCCTCTAATGAGAATGCGCCACCAAATACACCGGAGCCAAGCATCGCTGGAGGGAACCGGGCCCCTTCTTCATTGGTCCAAGAGACCACTTCAATGGGTGCAGCTGTGAGGTGGTCGTGGTCGTTGAGGACACGCAGGATCTCCAGTCCGACCATTACTCCATAGGCACCATCGAATTTACCTCCGGTTGGCTGGCTGTCTAAATGACTGCCTATAACGACCGGGTCGCGGTTTGAGTCCGCGCCTTCTCGGCGAGCGAACAGATTGCCCATTCGATCGATATGCACAGAACACTGAAGTTCGGTAACCCATTCAACGAACTGATCTCGACCAGCCTTATCAGTGTCAGTTAACGCAACTCTTGCCACACCTCCCGCTTCTGTTGCACCGATTTCTGCGAGCTGATGCAGGGTCTTCCACAGTCTTGTTCCGTCAACATGAAAATCAGCCATACCGCAATGATATTCAGACAGGGCGTTCGCGGAGTTGGCGCGGATCAGGTTCAGTTCGGATCGACTTCATGCGGTTCGAGTCGTTCCCAATCGAACTCGACGCCAATTCCCGGATCATCGGGCACGGCAACCCGGTCCTTTTCGATTCGCAAAGGCCTCGCAGTGTATGTGTCAATCGGGAAGCTGTGGACCTCTACCCAGCCCGCATGGGTTTGGGACGCGACAAGGCTGACATGTAATTCGTGCATGCCGTGGCTGCATATCGGTATGCCATGTTTCGCCGCTTGAGCGGATGCTTGGAGCCACCCAGTTATTCCCCCACAGTTAGATGCGTCTGGTTGTAGATAGGACAGCTTGGCTCGCTCACAAGCGGCAGTGAACTCATGGATGGTGTGCAGGTTCTCGCCCATCGCTAGAGGCATGTCGGTCGCGTCCGCGATGGCGGCATATCCCTCGAAGTTGTCGGGAATAATTGGCTCCTCGAACCATGTGAGGTCGTAGGGAGCGAATCGTTTCGCCGCTTCGATCGCTTGGCTGACGTTCATGGAGTAGTTGGCGTCGACCATCAAAGCTGCCGATGCTCCGATCAGATCACGTACAGCTCGGACCCGAGACACATCATCGTCGAGATTAGGGCGACCAACTTTTATCTTGACTGACGAAAGCCCAGTTTCCAGGTAGCTGTTGACGTTGCTCAGGAGTCGGTCGAGGCTAAACGCCAAGTCGATTCCACCGTGGTAGGCGCGGGCAAATGATGCTGAGCCGCCCGCGACTTCCCACAATGGTTGACCGAGTCTTTTGCATCGGAGATCCCATAGGGCAATGTCGATAGCTGAAATTGCGAACGCGGCGATTCCACCTCGCCCTACGTAGTGGAGGTGCTCGCCCATGAACTGGTTCAGACCCTCAACCTCGGCGCCATCCGAGCCAATCAGAGCAGGTGTAAGGTCATGCTGTATCAGGGCACAGATGGCCCTTCCCCCGCGGCCGCCGGTGTAGGTGTATCCAGTTCCTTGGGAACCATCATCAAGGGTGACAGTTGCCGTCACTAGTTCAAAATGAGTGTGTTCGCCGTGCATAGCATCGACAAGTGGTTCCTGTAGTGGCAACACGAAGAACCGACTCTGGACGTCAGAGATGCGCGCTTGATGGTTGGTCACCCTGTAAGTCTGGCACGTCGCTTGGATTAACCGA
>CEUM01078082.1_pt1 | contig 18554 bp, 20 predicted proteins | sample 356421 | NCBI WGS metagenome assembly CEUM01 (sample SAMEA2622716, study PRJEB7988) | marine metagenome | biome: marine biome (ENVO:00000447); feature: surface water layer (ENVO:00002042); material: "saline water (ENVO:00002010), including plankton (ENVO:xxxxxxxx)" | depth 5 m | reverse complement strand
GTTAACTTAGATGATCAAAATGTTATTATTTCATTAAAAAGCGAAAAAGACATAGAAAATACTATAATAGAAGAATTATTCCTTAATGCAGGATATAATATTCAAACTATCGATAGAAAGAAACTTTAAAATGAAAGGCGTATATATTAAAAATATTACACTTCCATTAATAAGCTTGTTTTCCAGTTTAGGTACTTTAATTTGCTGCGCTTTACCTGCTCTTCTCGTAAGTCTTGGAGCTGGTGCAGTTCTCGCAGGCTTGATAACTAATTTTCCTCAACTAATATTTTTATCTAAATATAAAATTTACGTATTTAGTGTTGCAGGATTACTAATAACCATAAGTGGTTATATGTTATGGGTTAATAGAAATACCCCTTGTCCTATTGACCCACTGGCAGCTAAGTTATGTAATAAGTTAAGAAAATTAAGCATATATATATATTTTTTTTCTATAATAATATTTTTTACAGGACTATTTTTTGCCTTTATTGCTCCAAGCCTATTAATATAAACAATATAACAAAAATGTTATAATTTACTTTAATGCAATACTATTGCATTATTGCAATTTTTATTATAAATAGTTTTAAAATATTTTTTTCTTAATTATTTTGAGGTAAAAATCATGTCCATTGTTGAAAGAATTGATCTAGATAATATTATTAATACCTCTAATACTAAATCATATTTAACTATCTCGGAGAGGAATGTTCCTAGAGGAGCTAATAATTTTTTTAAAAAAATAATTAATAAACCATTTAATATCAATGGCAAAGTTTTTAAAAAAAGTTGTGTAAATGATATAAAAGATATTTTAGAAGATAAGATTTCAATTATAGTAAAAAATAGTTTTCATTATAATCTTTGGATCAATGATATGGCAAAAATGTCTACTATTTTTTGTGATATAATGGGGACTAATGATATTAGTTTTTCGCTTGGAACTTCTCGTGGTTGTTCTCGTTATCATATCGATAATGTTCCTCTGCGTCTGCTCGTAACTTATTATGGACAAGGAACTGAATGGCTTCCTACTGATAATGCTGATTATGAAGCTTATTCTAAAGGAAAAGACAACGAAAATATATTAAAGGACCCTAAAAAACGTATGTACCTTAAGCCATGGCATATATCAATTTTTAAGGGAGGGTCAGATGGTATACTTCACCGCACTCCTGACAGTGCTCTAAAATCTCCATCTCTTTTAATGCGCCTTGATCATTCTACTTTTTTAAACGATATAGAGAAATACAATACTTTGAAATTATAGATTTATTTACTAGAAAAATAAATTTCAAAATGGTAAAATTTAGAAATGAGTTTAAGCTTTCAAACAGTTCCATTTATTGAATCCGGATTGGGAAAAATTTCAATTTTACCCGATATTTGCCAAAGATTTAATATAAAAAAACCAATTATTGTAACAGATAAAGGATTATTCGACCTAGGTTTAGTTGAAAAAGTGGAGCAAAGTTTAAAAAAAGATAGCATAGAGGTATGCATATATAAAGACGTTTTAGCTGACCCTCCAGAGAGTAATATATTTGATGCTGTAAAATTATACAATGATTTTGGTGCTGATGGTGTCATAGGTTTTGGTGGTGGGAGCTCTATGGACGTTGCTAAAGCAGTGTCTTATTTCAGTATTAATAAAATTTCCATTTCTGACTGCTACGGAGTCAATAAATTAATAAATAGTAGATCTCCACTAATACAAATACCTACTACGGCAGGAACAGGATCTGAACTAACACCAATTGCTATTTTCACACTTGAAAGCGAGCAAAAAATGGGAATTGTAGACCCATTACTTTATGCCGATTGTGCAATTTTAGATGCTGATTTAACAATTGATTTACCGTCTAACATTACTGCTTATTCTGGAATAGATGCTATGGTTCATGCAATCGAAGCATATACTACTAAAATTAAAAAAAATCCTATTTCTGATTCACTTGCTAAGAAAGCTTTAAGTCTATTAGGATCAAATTTAAGAATAGTGGTAAGCGAGCCCAAAAATAGAGTAGCGCGAGAAAATATGTTATTGGGCTCTATGTTAGCTGGTATGGCTTTCGCTAATGCCCCGTGTGCAGCTGTACATGCTTTAGCTTATCCTATCGGTGCTAAATTTCATGTTCCTCATGGCTTATCTAACTCATTAGTTTTATCTAAAGTTTTACAATTTAATAGTATAAAAGCAGAAGAAATGTATTGTGAGATTGCAGTTGATTGTTTGCCACAATTAGCTGGAAAAAAAATAACTATAGATAACTTTATTATTGGAATAGAAGAATTAATTACTGATTTAAAAATACCTAAAACTCTTAGCGAAGTTGGAATAAAACATAATGATATTCCACAATTAGCTGAAGACGCTATGAAACAGGAGAGATTATTAATAAATAATCCAAGAGAATTAAATTTAAGTGATGCAAAGTCTATTTATGAGGCTGCTTTATAAATTTAATTTCTGTTTTAAATAAACTAGTTAAGTTTTTCTTCTTGCTCCTTAAGAACTGAAGATAATTCAGAAAGTCTATCCCTTTGTAATTTATTTATTAAATGATTAACTTCTTCTTCTTTAAACCCATGATCCTCCAAAAATTTCTTTTTATTAGTTAGAAACGCTTTTTCTAAATTTGGATCTCTTTCTAATTTTTCATATAATGCTTCTAACTTTTTTAAATTTTCTGGAACTGTATTTGAATTAGTATTACCCATTATTTCCTCCCATTAAACTTATCACTCTTCAAACAGAATTTTATTCTCCTTTAATTTTCTACAAATTGCAATAGTAGCTTCATTAATTAAATTTTTATTTATTGACCTCAAAACAATGTTAGTACCAACATCGGGGGGTCTAAAATAAGGGTAAGAACCAATACTAATATCTGCAAATTCATTCTGTATACTTTCTAAAAAATCTGCAATTTCACCTTCTGGACTATATACAATAATATTTTTAGAAACCATGTTTGTTATACCTTTTATTTCATCTTCTAAATTCTTAAACATTGCTTGTAATATTTTTGGAACTCCTGGTAAAACATATATATTCTCTACTATAAAACCTGGTGCAGATGAAACAGGGTTATCGATTAATTTAGCCCCTTTAGGAATTTTTGCCATTTTAATTCGTGCATCATTAAGTTCGACATTTGATTTTTTATAATGATCTTTTAATCTTTTTAAAGCTTCTGCATTAATTTCCACATCAAGATTAAAAGCAGAGGCTATACACTCTGTTGTTATATCATCATGTGTTGGACCTATTCCGCCAGTAGTAAAAATATAATCAAATTTTTTATAGCATTCTAAAACCGTATTTTTTATAGTTTCTTTATTATCAGGTATGATTCTTACTTCATTAACACTAACGCCAATATTATCACATCTTTTGGCTATAAAATTAATATTTTTATCTTCTGTTCTACCTGATAAAACTTCATCACCAATTACCAAAATACATGCTGAAGATAGTGATTTTTTATTATTATTTTTCATAATTTTCCTTAAATATTAATTAATTATAGACCATTCTTTTTCAAACAATATAATATACCATATGGATTTCTCTAGTAAACTTGTCAAAGCTAAATTTATAAAGCGATATAAAAGATTTTTTAGTGATCATATTTTGGAAGATGGCTCTCTAGTTACAGCCCATTGTGCAAATACTGGAGCAATGCTAGGAGTTAATAAAGAAGGAGTTACTTCATGGCTATCTAAAAGTAATGACCCCAAAAGGAAACTTAAATGGAGTTGGGAACTTGTTCAAATAGATAAAACTATAATTGGAATCAATACTCATAATCCAAATAAAATAGTTCAAGAAGCAATTCAAAATAATAAAATAAAAGAACTTATTGATTATTCTATCTTAAAAAGAGAAGTAAAATATGGTACTAATTCTAAAATTGATATACTTCTTCAAGATGATTCTAAGAAAGATTGCTATGTGGAAATAAAGAATGTTCACCTTTCTAGAGAAAAAGGACTTGCTGAATTTCCTGATGCAATTACAACAAGAGGTGCTAAGCATTTAAGAGAACTATCTTTAATATCTAAGTCTGGACTAAGAGCTGTAATGCTATATTTAATTCAAAGAAATGATTGTAATTTTTTTAAAATTGCTCAAGACATAGATACAGAATATGCTGAAGAATTCAATAACGCTTTAAATGCCGGGGTTGAAGTAATTTGCATGGACACTATTTTAAGCAACAAAGCTATAGATATTGGGAAAAATATTCAATTATTAATCAATAAATAGGATAAAATATGTATATAGATCAAGATACAGGTGTAATGATACATGATAAAAGTAATATAATTGGAATGCGAAAAGCTGGAAAACTTGCAGCAGAAGTACTTGATTATATAACACCTTTTGTAAAACCAGGAGTTACTACAGAAACTCTAGATAAAAAGTGTTATGATTTTATTTTAAAAAATAAAGCTATTCCGGCACCGCTAAATTATAAAGGTTTTCCAAAATCCATTTGTACATCTATAAATCATGTTATTTGTCATGGAATACCAGGCGAAAAAATTCTTTTAAATGGAGATATTCTTAATATTGATATAACTGTCATTCTGGATGGGTGGCATGGAGATACTAGTAGAATGTTCTGGGTTGGCAAACCTAGTATCAAGGCTATAAAATTAATAGAAACTACTTTTGAGGCAATGTGGAGAGGCATAGAGGAAGTAAAGCCTGGAGCAACATTAGGAGATATAGGTTTTGCTATACAAAATTTTGCTGAAAAAAAAGGTTACTCTGTAGTTAGAGACTTTTGTGGACATGGTATTGGAAGAGTTTTTCATGACAGTCCTAGTGTTTTGCATTATGGAAAAAAAAATGAGGGCATTCAACTAAAAGAAGGAATGTTCTTTACTATTGAACCAATGATAAATGTTGGAAAGTACGATGTAAAAATTCTCTCTGATGGTTGGACAGCTGTAACTAGGGATAAATCATTATCTGCTCAATTTGAGCATACTATTTGTGTTACTTCTTCAGGATATGAAGTATTTACTTTGTCTCCTAAAAACTTGTATTATCCTCCATTCAATTTATAATTATATATATTTATAAAATTAGAAATTCCTATTAGTCCTATAGAGTGAACCTTCTAATTTATTTAAATAAATTGAAATATTAAAATTAATTAAGGAAAGGTTACAAATGAGCTATCACCCAATTATGGGAATTCTGACACTTATTCTATGTATATTTTTGGCCTATTTAATAGGAAGAATTATTACTAAAAAAAATATTATAAGATGGAAAAGAAATGATAATGACATTAAAAAACCCATAGATCTTGGAGATGCTAACTCTCCAGATGCTCCATGGATGAACGACAAAAAATAGATATATTCTAATGTATGTTCTCTTTTTTCAGAACATAATCTCCACCGATATTATTAAACATGACATCTATCTGTGGATGTAGACATGGTTCTTGGCTATCATCTTTAAGTAAGTTTTGCTGTGAAACATAGGCAATATATGGCCCTTCTTCACTTTCAGCAAATAAATGATAAAAAGGTTGATCTTTTTTTGGCCTCATATCTGCAGGTATTGAAGCATACCATTCATCAGTATTCATAAACTCAGGATCTACATCAAATATAACCCCTCTAAATGAAAATAAGCGATGTTTTACTATTTCACCTATTTTAAAATTTGCTTTTTTTTGAAAATCACTATTCATCATTATTCCTTAAAAATAAACATATTAAAACTATACTTATATAAATAGTTATCTAGTCCTAATTTTACAACACATTAACAAAAAAATCTTTTATTTTAATGCCATTTTTAAAAATTCTAACCTATCTTGACCAAATATCAATTCATTATTTACTATAAATGTAGGAGCACCAAAAACACCTTTTTCAACAGCTTGTTGAGTATTTTCAATTAATGATGACTTTATTTCATCAGACTGCACTAAACTAAAAAGTTCATCAGTATTAATTCCATTTTTATTTAAATAATCTTGAAGTATAGGGATATCTCCTAAATTTACATCTTTTACCCATATTCCAGTAAAAATAGCTTCTGAGTACTTATCGAAAATATTCATTTTCTTAGCAGCTATTGCACCCCGCATTAAGTTAAGTGTATTAATAGGAAAAAAGCTATTAGAATTGTAATCTACCCCATAAATTTCAGCATGTTTTTTTAAATCTTTATTCATCCATTTACTTTTAGCTGGAATAAATGCTGGAGAAGAGTTCCCTGTTTCTTTAAATACACCTCCTAGTAGCATTGGTATCATATTAAGATTTGCATTTGCATCATTTATTATTTTATCTATTTGCGTCCATGCCAAGTAAGTAGCGGGACTTCCGTAATCAAAGTAAAAATCTACATTTTTTGTCATAATATATCCCTTAATTAATCCATTCGCTCTACTATAACAATTTCTCCGGAATTAACCATACCTAATGAAGATAAATTTGACTTAGTTTTTCCAAAAATATTAGCTTTTGTTACTAGTCGTATTTCATCTGCTTTAGATATTGGAGTAGGCCCAAATCCAATAGCAATAGAATATCCTTCAACCCAGTAAGCGATTTCTCCTAAATTTATAATATCTTTAGCTGTTTTATCTTTTTTTACTTTTATTGCAGTTTCAAAATAAATTTCATTTCCCCATTTATTCGTTGTTGATTTTATAGGACATGAGGCATATATTTTTTTTGCTGTATCACTATTATTAAGCTCAACTATAATAAAATTATTTGAAAACTTTATTTTAATTTTTTTCAATATCTAAATACTCTCAATTTATATTTTATAATTTAAAGTGTTATGATATAATAATTGCTGATAGAAAGAAATTAAAGAGGTATTAATGAATAAATTTGGAATTGGTCAACCTGTACTAAGAGATGAAGACGTAAGATTTATTTCTGGTAAAGGTTTATATACGGCGGACATTTCATTAGAAAATCAAACTTATATGTATGTATTAAGGTCTAATGTTTCTAATGGAATAATCAAAAATATAGATATAGAAGATGCTTTAAATGCCTCTGGAGTTATTAATATATTTCTAGGTAAAGATTTAAGAGAATCAGGTATTAAAGATATGCCTACTAATTTTATGGCAAAAAATAAAGATGATACTGAGATGGTCACTCCAGAAAGGTCAGCTATTGCTATAGATAAAGTTAGACATGTAGGAGACCCAATAGCCATAATAATTGCTGAAAGTATTGAGCAAGCAAAAAATGCCTCAGAGTTAATATTTGCTGATATTGAAGAAATAGCCTCTGTAACTTCTTGCAGTGAAGCTATAAAAGATGACTCACCTCAAGTATGGGAAAATACAAAAAATAACCTATGTTTTGATTGGGAAATGGGCGAACAAAATAAGGTAGAAGATGCATTTAAAAATGCTGATTCTATTGTAGAAATTGAGTTGATAAATAATAGAATTGTTCCTAATTCAATGGAGACTAGAGGAGCGATTGCTAACTATAATAAAGAAAATAATAAATATGAACTAAGATGTTCATCACAAGGCGTACATAGTCTTAGAGATAGAATCTCACATATTTTAAATATAGAACCTAAAGAACTCAGAGTCATAACAACAGATGTAGGTGGTGGTTTTGGTATGAAAATTTTTAATTACCCTGAATATATTTGTTCTTTATTTGCATCAAAAAAAGTTGGTAGACCAGTAAAATGGATTTCAGAAAGAAGTGAAGCTTTTCTTTCTGATACTCATGGAAGAGATCATGTTACAAAAGCTAAATTAGCACTGGATAAAGATGGAGTATTTTTAGGAATTAAAATAGATACAATAGCTAATATGGGAGCTTATTTATCCAATTTTGCTATATTTATTCCTACTTTAGCAGGTACCGCTATGCTAGCAGGTTGCTATAAAACTCCTGCAATATATGTAAATGTTAAAGGAGTGTTTACAAATACGCCAGCTATTGACGCATATAGAGGTGCAGGAAGGCCAGAAGCGTCATTTGTATTAGAAAGGTTGGTTGACGTAGCAGGTATGAAAACAGGACTGGGTCCTATAGAAATTAGAAGACGTAACTTAATTCCTAGTTCAGAAATGCCTTATAAAACTGCATTAAATCATACATATGACTCTGGAGATTTTATAAGTAATATGGAACTTGCTGTAAAAGATTCAGACTGGGAAGGTTTTGCAGATCGTGCAAAAATATCAGAAAAAAATAATAAAATTAGAGGAATTGGGTTATCTACCTATATTGAAGCTTGTTCTGGAGGGGGACCAGAAGAAGCTACTATAATTTTAGAAAAAAATGGAAATATCATTTTACATATAGGGACCCAATCAAACGGGCAAGGACATGAGACTGCATATAAGCAAATTTTATGTGAATATTTAGGAATTAGCCCTGATAAAATGACAGTTATACAAGGAGATTCTGATGTTATTGCCTTTGGAGCGGGTACAGGCGGCTCTAGATCAGTTCCTGTAGGAGGAGCAGCCATAAAAGTTGCATCAGAAAGTATTATTAGCAAAGCAAAATCTTTAGCTGCTATAAAATTAAATGTTGACGAAAATACTTTGGTTTACAAAGAAGGTATTCTTTTTTCCGAAGGAACAAACTTATCAATTAGTCTTGAAGATATTGCTAATGAAAATGATGAACCAATAAAAATTTCTAGTCAGTGGACCCCTCCCAATTATACCTTTCCTAACGGTTGCCATATATGTGAGTTAGAAGTAGATAGAGATACAGGTCAAATTGAAATAAAAAAATATACTGTAGTGGATGATTTTGGTCTAGTTATTAACCCAAATATGCTTGCAGGACAGGTTCACGGAGGAATAGCTCAGGGTATTGGCCAAGCTATTTTTGAAAATACTGTTTACGATGATGAAAATGGTCAATTACTCTCAGGTTCCTTTATGGATTATGCCTTACCAAGAGCAGAAGATTTAATAAACGTAGATATTCGTTGGAATATGGTGCCATGTGAGACAAATTTACTCCAAATAAAAGGCGCAGGAGAAGCTGGAGCCATTGGTGCACCACCTGCAGTAATTAATGCATTAGTGAATGCTTTGAATATTGAACATATAGACATGCCAGCAACACCTAATAAAGTATGGTCAAAAATTCATTCAAACTAGGTTTAGTTTTTATAATTAAATAAAAGCTTCTTCCCAACTACCTTGAGTAGCAGCTCGTGAATATTCTGTAGCCCTATTTTCAAAAAAGTTAGTATGTTCAAGAGCATTTAACATATCATCCATATAAGGAAGAGGATTCTTACCAATATTATATAGGGGATCCATTTTTAGTTGAGCTAGTCTATTATCAGCTATATATCTAATATACTTTTTAACAGTTTCTGCATCCAAACCTTCTACCCCTCCTAATTCAAAAGCTCTATCAATAAAAGCATCCTCATGCTGAATTACTGTGTCACAAGCAACATATAAATCTTTTGCCAACTCTTCTCTCTTGACATCAGGGTTTTCGCTTAAAAAAGTATGAAAGAGTTTTATAATAGAGTTAGTATGCAAAGTTTCGTCTCTTGCAGACCAAGTAACTATTTGCCCCATTCCTTTCATCTTATTGAATCTTGGAAAATTTAAAAGTATTGCAAAACTAGCAAAAAGTTGAAGGCCTTCTGTAAAGGCACCAAACATTGCTAGAGTTTTTGCTATTTCTAAATTAGATTCTACATTAAAACCTTGCATATATTCATACTTATCCCTCATTTCTTTAATATGCAAAAATGCTTCGTATTCAGTTTCAGGCATTCCGATAGTATCAAGCAAATATGAATAAGCAGCAATATGTATAGTCTCCGTATTAGAAAATGCCGCTAACATCATAGTTACTTCAGTGGGTTGAAATACTCTTGAATAATGCCCCATATAACAATTATTAACCTCAACATCAGCCTGAACAAAAAATCTAAATATCTGTGTTAGAAGGTTTCTTTCTTTATCTGTTAGTACTTTATTCCAATCTTTAACGTCATCAGCTAAAGGAACTTCTTCAGGCAACCAGTGTATTCTTTGTTGTTGTAACCATGCATCATAAGCCCATGGATAATGGAAAGGTTTGTATACAGGCTCTGCATCTAAAAGTGACATATTACTTATAACTCCGTATTATTTATAATTGATATTTATTGACATGATAGACATTCTTCATAATCATTTGTATTTTCTTGATCTGAGACATTATTTGTTGATTGTCCCATATTAGATACAACATCCGAACGTTGGATAGACATAGATCTTAAGTAATACATACTTTTAATTCCTTTTTTCCAAGCTTGGAAATGAATTTGATGAAGATCTTTTTTATGAACATCAGCAGGAATAAAAACATTTAAAGATTGAGATTGGCAAATATAAGGTGTACGTTGCGCTGCTAAGTCTATCAACCAACGTTGATCTACCTCGAATGCTGATTTAAATACATCTTTCTCATGATCGCTTAAAAAATCTAAATGCTGAACAGAGCCCTTATTAGTAGTAATTGAGGACCAAATCTCATCAGTATCCATATTTTTTTCAGAAAGTAATTTCTTAAGATGCGGATTTCTCACATTAAAAGAGCCTGATAAAGTTTTTTGTACAAAAGAATTACCGGCTGAAGGCTCTATTCCAGGAGAAGCTCCTCCACAAATAATAGAAATAGAGGCAGTTGGAGCTATAGCTAATTTATTAGAAAACCTTTCTTCTATTCCAAAATCTGCCGCATCAGGACAAGCACCTTTCTCTTTTGCTAATAGTTTTGAACTTGAATCAACCTGCTCTCTAATATATTTAAATATTTTTTTATTCCAGGATAATGCTGTAACAGATTCAATAGGAACATTTTTTTTCTGTAAGAAACTTTGAAAGCCCATAACTCCTAATCCTACACTTCTCTCTCTCATAGCACTATATTTAGCCTTAGCCATTGAATCTGGAGCTCTATCTATAAAATCTTGTAGTACATTATCTAAAAAGCGCATAATATCTTCTATCATTCCTGGAACATTCTTCCATTCATCATATGTTTCAAGATTTAGTGATGAAAGACAACATACTGCTGTCCTATCGTTACCAAACCTATCTTCTCCGGTTGGTAGGGTTATTTCACTACATAAGTTTGACATTTTTACTCTCATACCAGCTAATTTTTGGTGTTGTGGTATATCAGCATTAACTCTATCAATAAATAATAAGTAAGGCTCACCAGTCTCTACTCTTGCAGTAAGAATACGTATCCATAAATCTCTAGCTGAAACAGTAGTTTGGACAGCACCATCTTTAGGGCTTTTTAAAGCCCACTCTTCATCTGCTTCAACGGCACGCATAAAAGCATCTGGAATTACTATACCGTGATGTAGATTTAAAGCTTTTCTATTAGGATCGCCCCCAGTTGGACGACGCATTTCTATAAATTCTTCAATTTCAGGATGCCATACAGGTAAATAGCACGCTGCAGAACCTCTTCTTAAACTACCTTGACTTATAGCAAGAGTTAAAGAATCCATAACTCTTATAAAAGGTATAACACCTGATGTCTTTCCATTTTTTCCATTTTTTCCAACTTTTTCGCCTATAGATCTTAAATTACCCCAATAAGATCCTATACCTCCTCCACGAGAAGCTAACCAAACATTTTCATTCCATAGATCAACTATACCTTGTAAACTATCATTAGATTCATTTAAAAAGCATGAAATTGGAAGACCTCTTTCTGTTCCCCCATTTGATAAGACAGGCGTTGAAGGCATAAACCATAATCTTGACATATAATCATATATTCGTTGGGCATGAGCATCATCATCTGCAAAATAACTGGCTACTCTAGCAAATAAATCTTGAGGCGTTTCATCTGGCATAAGATATCTATCTTCAAGTGTAGCTTTACCAAATTCTGTTAAAAGATCATCTCTGTCAGAATTAATTTCTACAGATTTTCCCCGTTCAACCTGCACTATATTTAACATATCACCTTGGTTTTTTCCTTGATATGAACTTTCTAGACCGCTACCATCCATACTTTTTCTCCATTTTAAATCTAGGTTATCTAGATTCTTTCGCAAATCCATCCACATATCCACAATTGTGGATAATAAAATGGGGATAAACACAATATATAGTTGTTTATAAATCTATATTGACAAAATATAGGATATGGTCAACTAAAAAATAGATGTAACTAATTATTAATTACATTTTTTTAAAAAATAACAATATTTGTAGAACAAATCAAGAACAAATTTAAAAATAAATGCATTTATTAATCAAATTGTTTTAATTTATAAAAAAGAATATTATTTAATATGAATATGTTTAAATTTATAATAATTCTAAATTTTATATTATTATTTAGCTATAATAGTCTTGCCCAGAGTTTTAATAAAACTATTGCAATGCACGGATCAACAGATAGGGATGCAGAAGCAAGAGATACTAAAGTTAATATTAACGCTCCTATTAATAAAATACTTAAACTAGCTAAAATTGGAACATTCAACAGTTTAAACCCTTATATAATTAAAGGTATTGCTCCACCAGGAATTAAAGGATTAGTCATAGAATCCTTAATGACATGGAGCCCAGATGAACCATTTTCACTATATCCAGGTATAGCTGAAGCTATACGAACTCCAAAAGATAGAAAGTGGGTAGAATTTAAAATATATGATGAAGCTAAATTCTCAGATGGAAAATCTATTAATAGCGAGGATATAATATTTTCATGGAAGACTTTAAAAAAATATGGTCGACCACATACAAGATCTTACTATTCAATGGTAAAGAAAGTAGAAGAAATAGATGACAAAAAAGTAAAATTCTATTTCTTAGATAAAAGTAACTTTGAAATGCCATTAATTATAGGTTTAATGCCTGTACTTCATAGTAAATATTGGGGCGATAAAGATTTTACTAAAACTACACTTGAACCTTTTATAAGTTCAGGTCCTTATAAAATATCTAATATAGATACAGGAAGATCTATAACATTTATTAAAAATGAAAATTGGTGGAAAAAGGATAATGAAGACAGCTTAGGAAGATATAATTTTAAAAAAATTAGATATGACTTTTATAGAGATCAAAATGTAGCATTAGAGGCGTTTTTATCAGGAGAATTTGATATTAATATTGAGAATGATTCTGTTAGATGGGAAAATTCTTACCACCAAAATTCTGAAAATAAAATTATAAAAAAAACCTTCTTGAAAAAATCTCCTTCAGGAATGGAAGCTATAATTTTAAATACTAGAAGACAGCTTTTCCAAGATAGAAATGTAAGAAAGGCAGTAGCAATATTGTTTCCCTATGAATTTATTAATAAAGTTGTAAACCATGGTTTATTAAAACAAACGTATGGGCCATGGGACAATAGTGAACTATCTGCCAGAAAAAGCCCTAGTGATATTGCAAACATACTATTATCTAAATACAAGGATAATATTAGCAGAGACGCTTTAGAGCAAATAGAAAACCTTCCTATTAATGAAAGAGAAACTATAAGAGAATCTATATCTTTATTAAAAGCATCTGGATGGGAAATAATAAACCAAAAAATGACAAATATTAAATCTGGAAAACCTCTAAGCTTTGAGATAATCACTAATAAAAATAAGATGGAAAAAATGCTACTAATTTGGAAAGATAAATTAAAAAAAATAGGAGTTAATCTAAATATTAGAATTATAGATAGTTCACAATTTCAAAACCGTATCCAAACTTTTGATTTTGATGCTATTATTTTTCAATATTATATGTCTTTATCGCCGGGAAATGAACAATCTATTTATTGGGGAAGTTGGGCTGCTGACCAAATTGGTTCTAGAAATTATGCTGGAATAAAACATAAAGCTATAGATGATATAATACAAAAAATTACTAATGCCAAAAATAGAAAAAATTTAATTGAATATACCAGAATACTAGATAGAATTCTTAGATCTGGGAAATGGTTTATTCCTCTTTTTCATGATCCTCTTCATCGAATTGCCTATCAAGAAAATATCCGCATTCCCAAAGAAATACCTTTATATGGGTTTAATCCATGGACAGCTTGGGAAAAATAAATTTAATTAATTGTATTTTAAACCCTAATTGATTATTACATCTATCAATATTGTATAAACGTATCATCTACAGCAATTAAATTAGAATTTTATTTAAGTTTTTAAATTAAATATTTAAAGAGGATTATATGCCTTTCAAAGTAAAGATAATAAATGGTGATGAAATTATAGTTGATGATGGAAATACTATACTTGAGTCTGCCCTAGATCAGGGGATAGATTTTCCACATGGTTGTAGAACTGGAAACTGCGGTGCATGTAAATCAAAAAAAATTTCTGGAGAGATTGAAATGTCACCATTTTCAGAATTTGCATTAGATGAAGAGGAAGAAAAACAAGGTTTAATTTTAGCTTGCAGATCAGTACCCTGGAGTGATTGTGAAATAGATATTCTTAACGAAGATAATGAAAATGATAAAAATAATTTAGAAATTAAGAATCTAAAATGTGAAGTCATAAATATAAAAAAGGTAACTAGAGATATATTTATTATAAATCTAAAATTAAATGATAAAAATGTTTTTGAATTTAAAGCTGGGCAATACGCTGAATTATATATTGGTGATTGTAAAGAGAAACATTTCTCAATGGCTAATTCTCCAAACACTAATGAATTAGAATTTCATATAAAAACTTTGGATGGGGGAGAAGTGAGTAATTACGTCAAGAATGATTTAAAGCTTGGCGAAATAATTACAGTTAAAGGACCATATGGAAATGCATACTTACGAGAAAAACATAAAGGTCCAATAATTGCAGTGGCAGGAGGTACAGGATTAGCACCTATACTATCTATAATTGAATATTCGCAAGAAATTGAAATGAAACAACCTATAAATATTTATTATGGTGCACAATCTGAGCAGGAATTATATTTTACAGAACAATTGGATATGATTACAAAGGCTAATAATAATTTAAAATTTTATCCTGTAATTTCAGAAAAAACTAAAAACAAAACAATCAGACAAGGCTTAGTAACAGACGCAATAATAGAAGATATAAATGATTTTGACGGGTATAAAGCTTATTTAGCTGGGCCACCAAAGATGGTAGAAGCAGCAGAAAAAATATTAACTAACAAAGGTATCAGGAAAGTTGATATACATTCGGATGCGTTTTATACTCCTTATGATGAAATCAGGGAATAAAAATGACTAATAAGAATTTAGAAGGAAGAATTGCTCTAATTACTGGGGGAGCAAGAGGAATAGGAAAAGCTATCTCAGAAAATTTAGCTCAGCAAGGCTGTAATATTATAATTTTTGATCCAGGCTATAGCATCAGTGGCAATCACGATGATATTAACTTAGCTGAAAAAATTTCTGAAGAAATAAATAAAAATTATAATGTAAAAACTCTACCTATAACTAAAGATGTCTCTTCAATTGAAGATGTAAAAAACTCTGTAGATTTAATTTTGGATAAATTTGCTAGCATAGATATTGTAATAAATAATGCAGCTATTATAAGAGACGGTTTTATTTTCAAATATTCAGCTAAAGATTGGAAGAAAGTTATAGATACTAATCTTACTGGAGCATTTAATATTATCTCAGAAACTAGTAAACACATGAAGGAAAAAGCAAAATTAGATCACAACTATAATTACGGAAGAATAATAAATATAATTTCTTCTGCGGGAATATGGGGTAATTATGGACAAGCCGCTTATGCTTCAGCGAAAGCTGGACTTATTGCTTTAACAAGGGTTACAGCACTAGATCTACAAAGGTCGAATATAACATGTAATGCAATTGCTCCTTTTGCCGCCACAAGAGTTACAGAATCTATTAAACCACAAAATGAAGCGCAAAAAATATATAAAAATTCAGCTCTTAAAATAGATGCAAAATATATAGGAGATTTAACTTCTTATCTTTCATCTGATTATGGAAAAAAATATTCCGGCCAAATATTTGGAGTAAGAGCGAAAGAAGTTTTTTTGTATAATCAATCTCGTCCAGTATATAATTTTATTCGTAAAGAGGGTAGTGGACATAATGACTTAAGAGAAAACTTTGAAAAATATTTTGATAAAAATTTAACACCTTTAGAGACTGATTTAGAAGCATTTTCTAACGATCCAATTATTTAATGCTACTTATAGGAGAAAATAAAATGAATGCACTGAATGAAATTCCTCAAGTTAAAACTTGTGAAGAGTTAACAAATTATCCAGATGAGTATAGAGAAGCAATTATTAAAATCGTAAGAAGTCATGCAGTCAATGAACTATATGGAGCAAGAGTATTTGATGAACCGGCTATAGCATTAGCACCTAATCCATATGCAAAATGGCTTACTTGCAGGGTTGCTATGGAAGAATATGGTCATCATGTAAGGTTTAGAGAGTTAGGGCAAAAATTAAATATACCTGAAAAAGAAATGACTCCTGAGGGTAAAAACCCTTTATCTATATTTGAGTTTCCTCTGGAAACTTGGGCCGAATTTTGTGTGATTAAACTATTAGCTGATTTAGCTGAAATTCTTCAAGTTGAAGATTTACTTGAGTGCTCTTTTCATCCTTTAAAAAGCGTAGCAAGAATGACTATGCCGGAAGAAAAATTTCATGCAAAATTTGGTGAGGATTTTACTAAAGAACTAATTGCTACAGAGGAAGGAAAAAAAGAAATTCAAGAAGCCATAAATAGATACTATCCTATGTTGCCTGCATTTTTTGGAAGAGCGCAATCTAAAAACAATGAACTTTATAGAAAATGGGGTATCAAAAAAAGAAAAAATGAAGAAATGTTGGAAGATTATTTAAAATTAACTCACGAACTAGTAGTTAACAAATTAAATTTAGAACTTCCTAGCATTAATTAAATATTTATATATTCTTAGTTTACAAAACTTTAAAGAGGTAAGCTTTGAAAAAAAATAACTTTTATAATAACATTAGTAAATTACACATGGCTCCATTATGGGAGGTTTTGTCTAGCTTGGTTACAACAGAACCAAATACAAGGACGCATCCACATATATGGTATTGGAAAGATACAAAAAACCACGTACTTGACTCCGGATCAATAATTACTGCTGAACAGGCTGAGAGAAGAGTTCTTATTTTAGAAAACCCAAATATGAGAGGTGAAAGTAAGATCACAGATACTCTTTATGCTGGGCTTCAATTAATTCTTCCTGGAGAAATTGCTCCTAGTCATCGTCATACACAATCTGCACTCAGATTCGTAATGCATGGAAATGGCGCTTACACAGCTGTTGATGGAGAGAAAACTATTATGCGCCCTGGAGATTTTATTATTACGCCATCTTGGACTTGGCATGATCATGGAAATGACTCTAATGAACCGATGATATGGCTAGATGGTTTAGATATTCCAATGGTAAACCATTTCTCCGCGAGTTTTGCAGAAAAGTTAAATGAGCATTCACAAGAATTAAAAAAAATAGAGGGAGATTCATTAGCAAGATACGGTTCAGGGCTCTTACCTGTGGATCATAAATTATATGATAACCTTGCATCACCTGTATTTTCTTATCCATATGATAGAACAAAAGAAGCCTTAGATAAAATGAAAGAATCTAAAGAATGGGATAAATGTCACGGACTAAGGTTAAAATATGTTAATCCCTCTAATGGAGGACATGCAATACCAACAATGGCAACGTTTATGCAATTAATTCCTAAATCATTCTCTGGAAATTCTTATAGAAGTACAGATGGAACTATATACACCGTAGTTGAAGGAAAAGGTAAAACAACTATTAATAATAAAGAATATTTATGGGGCAAAGGAGATATATTTGTAGTACCTCCTTGGGCAAAAATCAAACATGATACTTCAGAAGAATCAGTATTGTTTTCTTTTTCAGATAGGCCAGTACAAGAATTATTAGGCTTGTTTAGAGAAAAAATTTATAATAAATAGAATTTAGCTATGTCCTCAATTTCATTAAATAAAATATCTACTATTACTTCTGATATTGTCAAAATTCAATGGTTCAAAAAAGTAGGCAAAGAAATAGATTCATCTCTTAATGCTTATATTAAAAATTACTGTCAATACCTCAATATTAACAAAAGTATAACACAGGTTAGTAGCTGGGAAGAGGCCAATAAGATTATTAATGATAAAGAATGGGACAAAATATACTGGGAGATAGAAGAAAAGGAAAAAGAGAATTTATTAAAAATTTTATTAAAAAATGAAGATGAAAATAAAGTTTTTTCTTATTTGAAATCTCTTACAGAAGAATCATTTAAAATAATTGAAGCGTGCTCAATTAAGGACTTAAATAAAAACGACCTTAAATATCAATATTATTCAAGAGTAGCAGCAGGTTCTGCAGCTATATGCTGTTATCAAGCAGCTTTAGCATTTGCGTCCAACCAAAAACAAAACCATATTTTTATTTCCAAATATGAGTTGTTTAAATCCGGACATTGGCCATTGGTTATAAAAAATAAAATTTTTAATATATTTTAATTAGTGAAATAAAATTATAA
>CEUM01137276.1_pt1 | contig 18561 bp, 10 predicted proteins | sample 356421 | NCBI WGS metagenome assembly CEUM01 (sample SAMEA2622716, study PRJEB7988) | marine metagenome | biome: marine biome (ENVO:00000447); feature: surface water layer (ENVO:00002042); material: "saline water (ENVO:00002010), including plankton (ENVO:xxxxxxxx)" | depth 5 m | reverse complement strand
AAGGAAAGCGATTGATGGTTATCCATCCCTCTGAACAATGCAGAAAGCAATCCATTGAGAAGTTACATGAATTGGGTGCAGGGAAAGCGATTGATCCATCCCATCACGTGACTATTAACCGGCTAATCGGTATTCTACACGTCGACCTTCGTCTACCAGTGTTGCTTTCAGAAGATGGAATTTTGTTTGAAAAAACTCATCGAGCTTTGAGTGAAGAAGCATCTGGAGAAACTTTTTCTGGCCTTCTTTCTAATCCTAAACACAAGTGGTCTCGCTCAAGAACCCGGAGACTACTATCGCTCTACAAGGAGTTGACTAAACTCAAGAGACCGTGGGATTGGGAGGAAGACCCTGGAGCAAGAATCTGCGACAAAGTCCTCCAATCGATGGAGTCAGAGTTGCAAGCAACTCATCCATTACGTCTGAAAAGAACCGTCTGGCAAGCACTGAAGGAAACGGAGAAAATGCCATTCACAATATCTGATGTTGAAGGCATCATAATGTTAGACCACCCTTCCAATATTTCAGAGGTTGAGATTGAAATCATCAAAGAAATTTCGAGATTAAAACCCGTTCATCAATTGGTAAACCCTGGTTCACACAGGCTTGGTTTCCATGGTGAATATATCGAAGATATCTCTCCTGTAAGGAGAAATGATGCTTTACCAAAATGGGTCCCGTCTCACGAGGTTTGGGCGCCAACCATTCCACCGGGCTGGTCATCGCCCATCTCTGAAAGACGGAACAGAGTAATCAATCACGTGATGTGTGAATCCAATAGCCAGACTCATTTGGCTTTGGCGAGTATCCTGAGCCAAATCGAAGGAGATATTGTTGTTGTAACAGGAGATGTAGAGAGTCTGAATGCTCGCTTGAGTCCTTATTTGCATTCAATAGGCTACCATCCAAAAGAAGAATCGGTGAAGGTAAGAGATACGAGTGGTGTAGCACGAATAATATCTATTGCCAATGTCTCTAGAGGAGAAGAAGCATGGTCTCTCAACAAGCTAACACAGTTGTGGAATCAAATCGAATTACCAATGGTCTGGGAGATACTAGATTTGCAGCACCCGGTCCATCAAGATTGGAAACCAAGATTGCATCCTGAGATACTTTCAGAAATAGCCAGAGGCTTCCATCTACTTGGTGGAAGAGGTGCGTTGAGAAGATGGCAATCCACATTGAATACTGCAAAGCCAAGGGCTGGAGTAAACACAAAGCAAAGAGAACAGAAACTAGAGGAATGCCAGTGGTGGATATCCTGCATCTCAAATTGGCTCTACCCAACATTGTCAGGTTATGATAAAAATGACGTGACTAGAGAGTTAATTGGCTGTTCAACAGGGGAACAACTCCCTCTACCAAACCAACCAAAAGACGTGCTAGGTTGGCTCAATTCTTGTTTGAGCCAGATAGACTGGGCAACCCTAGCTTCACGTGATGAATTGTTTTCCAATACTCTACCCGGATTGCAGAATTTCACTGCTTCAATCAACAGGCTAAAAGAAGAAAATATTGGATTAAACTCCGAAGATTTCATTGAAATTTTGGATTTAGTTACTTCGCATGATAACATAAAAGGCAACACTTCTAGCGATAACGGAATCAAAATTCTCTCCCCTTCCCAAGCATATGGGATTCAATCGGAGTATCTAATTCTCTGCGATATCGATGCAGAGTCTTGGTCGATGAAGACTCCGCAGGTTCCTTGGTTGGATGAAGGAACTAGAATGAAAATAGGCCTGCATAGGCCTGATGAACCACTAAGAGTAGCGAGGCACCAACTCAGACATTATCTAAATTGTTCACAAAAAATCCTGATCATTGATTCCAGCATTGAAGAGGGTATTGAATTGACAGGTCCATTGGATGAATGGTTCAATGAAGTGTCTAGAGGTGACGGCCTCAAAAGCCTAAATGAAGCACCTAGTTATCTAGACTCAAGTATCTGGAATCCCGAGACAGCGGATAGGTCCTGGGAATGGAAGATTGTTCGCGACCAATCAAAATTAGTTTACAGGGTAGCATCTATGGAAATCGAAAAATCCGTAGTTAGAACTCACAGAAGTGGTTTCTTAGGCCGTGACGAAATGCAACGAGCAGGCTTAGCATCAATAGAATCTCGCAACCCAAAACTCCCTCCCCTAAATCCAAACGGACTCATAGTTGCTGCCGAAACCGAGGTGCTGAGTGATCAATTATCTAGAAGAAGAACTGGTGACGATTTAGGAATCGGGCAAATTCATCCTTTCGCTAGTGCATCTCAGAGAATATTATCCTCTGACATGAAGTTACTCCCAACTAAAACAAAGCCTGCTAATGCTAGGGAATCAGAAGTGTGGCCTCACCTAGGAATAATGGCGAAAAAAGGCCTTGGAATTCCAATCGACCCTAGACCAATTCAACCTCCATCTACTACCCTGAAAGAGTTAGATGAAATCACTGGACGAAGTACAATAAAACTCAAGTTGCCCAAGGTTTGGTCACAGGGAAGACTCCAATCTTGGCTTGAATGCCCTCGCAGAGCTTGGTTTGAGAAACACATGTATCTTGGTGATAGTGACCAAATGGAGGAAGATTTGGCAGCATCAACTCGAGGAAACATTGTCCACGTCGTTGAAGAAGCAATTCTTCGAGCCCATGGACTAGATGAGAATGGTGCATCCTCTATCCCTTCTCCTCTTTTCGCAGGCAGTTTAGGCAGTGTGGAAAATGCTTGGCAAATCGCTTTAGAAACTCTAGCGGAAAATGCAACTTGGATGAGAAGAGAAGACGGAATTTCTGCGCATCGTTGTAGAGATTTGATTGGAGTCAGTCCAATTCAATGGAAGGAGTGGCTAGAACATGCCTCGCCGATTCCAATAGGTGGAAGAATTGGTCGAATGATAGAGAGTGATTTTGCTCTAACCAACGTAGCACCAATCGCAACAGAGTGGGAACTTTCAGGTGAGGATGGAAAGCATGTAAGAATAGAATTGCCAGAATCATCTGAAGAATCATTCCTTCTTCGTGGGCGTATTGATAGGGTTGACCAATTGGTCAACATCAGCACTGAAGAATCAGAAACTCAGGAAATTGTGCCATTAGATTTTGACTTAGAAAATCCTCCAAAATCTAAGCGATTGATTATTCTGAGAGATATCAAATCAATCGACGGCACAAAAGACAATGGAGACAATGAAAGGCATTTGAAGGGAATTTTCAATGAACTGCAATTGGCCCTATACGCAAGAGCATGGGAGGTTGCAAATCCCGGAGATAGAGTGATTGGCGTAGGTGCAACTCAGGTTGGTAACCAAACTCAGCATTATGTTGAAATCGATCCAGAATTCTTCGATTTGTGCACCCAATTGAATGTTGGAATTGTAGGTGGAGACACTCATGGTCACTACAGAATGCCAGGTGACTCAAAGGATGAGAAATCAAACCCGTTTAGAGCTTGGATGAGAGAAAGAATCACTACAGCAATCCGTGTAATCAATGGTGCAAAGTCCGGCAATATCCATCCTGAACCGTCACGAATGTGCAAATATTGTCCAATTAGTGACGCCTGTCCAAGCGCCCAAAGAGGTGGTTGGTGATGGTTGAATTCAATGTCTCACAGAGTCTTGGTTTGGATATCAATCGGCATATTGCCATTGACGCAGGAGCAGGTACTGGAAAGACCACCGTCATGGCAAGTAGATACCTCCAGCACCTTCTGTCAGCCGAACAGAGAGCGACTCGGATTTTACCTTCAGCACCAAGAATCCCACTGAAGGGAATGGGGGCAATTAGAGTACCATCCAAGGAAAGAACAGACCTAGAGGATTGGCAAGGACTGTTGCCTACAGAAACTGTTGCTATCACGTTCACGAAAAAAGCAGCAGCAGAATTGAAGGGCCGCATCAGAAGATTGATTGCAAATTTAAATTCAGAAACGGAAAACAGGTTGACAAAACAAGGCGATGTAGCCATGCTTCTATCGCTGGTTGATGACGCTCCGATTTCAACGATAGACTCGTTCCTGTCTTCGATAGTATCTCCATGGATGGGATTGGTTTGCGAGGACCCCACCAGTGAGCAGTTAGAGGAAGATGGTGCGGTATTCCTTAGGGATGAAGCAATTAGGACAGCATGGAGACTGCAGAGAGGATTAGAAGGCAAAGAGGTAGGAATGTCTGGTGACATTGAAGCCTTCCTTGAATCAAGAGATAGACTGTCGGTATTACTCGGTGGCCAGGATTCATCTGCAAAGGTCGTCAAAGGTATGCTGAAGCGTTCCCTGTTCGTTGAAGAAGCATCGAGGAAACTACAACTAAGGGCTGATGGTAGTCTTCAGGCCGAATCCTTAGATCAATTATTTTTGCAACCTGTGGCAGATTTCATCGACGATTGGTATCAATCATTCAGAGGCCATGTCTTGAGTTGGGTGGATGCTTGGCTCGATTCTAGTGCTGCGTTTGTAACCGGAGCTGATGAACCAGTGGGAATGACTCGGTTCCGTTATGTTCAGTTCTTGAGCACTATAGAACCCGAAGGAAAAATTGAGAAATTACAGTGGATTTGGTTGGTATCTCACGCTATTACAACGGCTTCCAATCTGAAAGATATCAATTGTAAATCGCTTTACAGAGCAAGGCCGCCGAAAGGTAACGGATGGCCTGCAGGCATCATGACAAAAGGCAATTGTCCTCTTCAAAATGCGGTTAAAGACATGATATCAGCGAATGCAGAATCTTGTGCAGATTCGATTAGAAACATGCTCCATACTCCAGTAGGTTTACTGATTAGGATTCTAGGCCAATCATCTCACTTATTGAATCCTAAGATTTCTGACCCTGAACCGGTACCCGGCCAAACAGCATATCCTCCTAGATTGGGAATTGATTTACCTCAAACTCCGCCTTCACTAGAAATGAGATTAACCACTGAATTAGAACTTCAAGTCGTTCGTGATTTGTTTATTGTTAACGCAGGGGTAGGGGAGATTTTGTCTAGATTGAAATCGCAGGAAGGAGTTAGAGACCACGATGACATGCATCGATTGGCAGAGGACTTACTCCTGACACGATGTCCATCTGTCTGCAGAGGATGGTATCCAAAATCTGTGATTGATGCTTTGGATTCTTTAGGGGAAAAACCATGGCAAGACGGGCATTTATTCCGTGCGATAAGTGCAAGTCAAGGTAACGAAGATGTTCACAAAGATTTGATGCGAAGAATAGGAATTCTCAGAGATTTGAGAAGACAATATCGAGCATTTATCATAGACGAATACCAAGATACAAACCCTCAGCACTTCAGACTTTTAGCAAGACTATGGGGAAGAAGGAGATTAGAGGAGAGTGAACCCGCGCCACCAGCCTCTGAATGGGACCCTACAATCTGTATTGTCGGCGATATGAAGCAGTCAATCTATCGATTTAGGCAAGCAGAAGTCACTGTGATGCGTAGGGCAGTTACTGCAATTCGGGAAATGAATAGAGAAGAGTTAGCGATGGAGAATCGCACCGATTCGTTGAGAAGACCAGACTTTGCAAAAGACCCAAGAGTGGTAAAGTCGATGTCATTCAACAAAGGAAATGAAATCAAGAATAAAGGCAAAGAAATAAGGGAATGGATACCATTCTTAGAAGGCGATGATGGAGAGGATGTATCTCCTGAATCTTTAACCCGACGTAGAGAAGGCCACATTGAAATGTCGACCAATCACAGGACTTTGCCTAAATTGATGAACACAATGAACGTTATTTTCAAAGATACATTTTCAGAAAGACATCACTTACTGCCAGGTCCATGGCACGCTGAATCTCAAGATTTGGACCCCGCTAGAGATTCTGAACGGGTTGCAAAATTGGAGTGGGTACTTCCTGCAAGAACTGGAGTAGGCCCTAGACCACTCGAGATGGGCAAAGGTATCGACCCATTCCAGTTTGATGGTTCCGATGATAGAGAACTCACTGCGAACTTACTAGCAAAGAGAATTGCAGCTCTCGTTGGCGGTAAACCAGCACGAATATACAATTCGAATGAAAAATCATGGATCGATGTAAGCGAGGACAAAATCTACCGCCCGGAAGACATCATGATTCTAGTGGCATCCCATGCAAGGGTTCCTCTTCTGGTCAAAGCTCTGGATGAACACGGCGTTCCAGCAATTGCAGGCAAGCAAGGTATGTTGATGTTTAGACCAGCGATTCAAACATTGATGTCACTTCTTTGGCTATTGACTTCCCCATTTAACAAGACTGCCGCATTAGCAGTAACCCGTTCAGCAATCGTAGGAATGAACGATTCAGATGTCATTACATATTTCCAAACAAATGATGGAAATCATCTCAGCAATCTAGCAAAACATGCGCCAACTGATGAAGTAAAATCCCTTTTTGAGAGGTTGAATTATTTCGTCGAGAATGGTAAGGTAAGGAAAGCGATAGAGGTGGCGATAGATCATTCTGATTTGTTGTACGCATTCCCCAGAGAGGGAGATAGACAGGATATTGAAAATTGGATTTCCATGTATGATAGAATTTCAGAAAGTTGCGGCGGGGATGCAGCATTGATTTTCAATCAACTTAGAGAACTGAGTAACTTGGAAAAAGATGGTCCAAAGAGTAGTTCATCTGGTACTGGAGGAGCAGTTCAAATCATGACTATTCACGGCTCAAAGGGTCTTGAAGCACCAGTAGTTGTAGCCTATGACATATTTGCTACTGGAACAAGAGATTCATCATTCTCATCGTCGAATAATGTCCTTGTAACACCTGACATTATTGCAGGTAGAATACATCCGTGGCGTGGCATTAGTAAGCCAAAAAGCGGTCTATGGACTGTAGCCCATTTATTCGACGATGGGCAACAGAGAGCGGAGAGAAGAAGGCAATTCTATGTCGCTTTAACTAGAGCAAGAGACCGCTTGATTATCGCAGGCACTCCAAGTGAGGGTGCTGTGGTTGATGAAAATGAAAGAATCAGCTTCAAACGAGGAAAAGGTCGTCAAAACATGGGTTACATGTTCCTCGATGGTCTAGCATACGCCAGCATCAGTTCAGGAAATGAGGGATGTGTTTGGTCGCAAGGTGGTCTCGAACAAGAAGGAAATACAATTGCACTAAATCCAGGTGAATTAATTGGGCAATCCTATCTTGGGGATGCTTGCGTTGAGGGAATTTCCATATTCCATCATCCCGATTGTTTTGAGCAAAGCGAGAATACTGCTTTGGTGGAATCTTGGAAGGAAAGGCTAGAGTTGGCAAAGAACCCAGCCGGGATAGAAGACTCTAGAGTAGTGCGAAAAATCACTTGCTCTGTTCCGATGACATCACATGGATTAGATGCCGCTTGGTCCTGTAGAAGGCGTCATTGGTTGACTAACAAAATGAATTGGAGCGCAGAACGGCTCGACTTAATTGCCGATGAATTCGATGCAGGAAGATGGCCAAGTGCAGCAGAATTTGGTTCCCTATTCCACAGGCTACTGGAGATCGGTTTAGCCAATCCTGGTTCCACAACTACAGACCTAGATGCTAAGTGGACAGAGTCACAAAATGATAATTTGACAGATTCCAAGACGATAGAAGAAGTAATGGCTCAATCTACTATTTCTGAGGAAGATGTTCATGAAAGAACAAAATTACGGCTATTGCACTTAGGAAAGTTAGCAAGAAACGGTTCGCTTGGAAGACTAGTAACTGGTGGGAAATATGACGGATTTGTAGTGGAAGGGTTGAGAACAGAGTTACCGTTTTACCTATCTCTTGAACACAAACCAAAGGGCCTGCAAAGAACTTCTTGGAGTCCTCGTGGAGAGTTTGTTACATCAGAAATTGAAGCAATAAAATCCATTTTCAATGGTAGGGCAGATTTAGTGTTAGCACTGAGGGATGATGATGGCCAAGGATGGCTTCAAGTCGTGGATGCTAAGACAAAGCAGTGCCTGTACGGGTTTAATCCTTCAAACCCACTAGAAGGAAATGATTTGCAAATTTCCTTGGATGAAAATTCCCCACATCCTGCTACCGAAGCAGAGGAAAAAATTCTACAAGAGCACAGATTACAACTGACACTTTACAGCATTGCGCTAGAGGTTGGAGAGATGGCAAAACCAATGGAACAGAGAAGGAAGATTTTGCCACCTGCGATACAAGTTTCAGCGTCTGGCAGAATGATTAGGATGCGTGACGAAGAATTCGAATTAGCAAAGCGAGATTTGGACTCCCTAATCAAATGGTCGGGAGAAGTGTCGGTTGCAGATGAAGGGAAAGAAGCACCACAGAGGCTTCCTATTGAACAAAAATCCACGTGTGAAAAGTGCCCGTTCTACACTGGTACAATCAAGTTATGCGGCCCTATTGGTGAGATGCTCGGCCCATCATGACTAGGGTTCCGGGGAAATTCTCTTTTCCAGCAACCTGATGAATTTCAACATCTTTAAATCCAGCATTTACCATTGCAGTTTTCCAATCATCGATAGATAATGTTGTCATGTGGACTCCAACATGTTCCGGCCAAGCTAGCGATTCTTCATGTTCCAAATAATGATCCACGCCTGCGACTAGTATGCCGTTTTCTTCTAGCCACTCGTCGTGAATAATCGATATCATACCAGCAGGGTCATCCAGATAATACAAGAATTCCATAGTATGTACTAGGTCAAACCTTCTGCCTGGGCTCCAATCAGGAAGTAGTCCTTGGGAGTATTTGTGATTCGAATCCTTTGATGTCGCTTTGTTGATCATTTCATTTGAGCCGTCGACACCTTCGCTATGGCCTGCCCCAAGTTCACTTAGCATTCGGGTTACCCAGCCATTGCCACAACCTAGGTCTATGGCTGAAAAATCGTCATTCAATTTTGGAATCGCCAACCCTAACATCGCTTGGACCGAAGCAGCATGTCCTCTCTCCATGCCCTCATCCTTGCCAATTAGCGCCCATTGAGAGAAGACGTCGACCGCTGCTTTTTTCTCCATGGATTTTGCGAGTTGAAGGCCGTCAATAAATCGTACGGATTCATCGAAAGGAACATGTTCTGAGTATTTGTGCGCAATATATGCAAATCACTACGCAAACAATTGACGAAGTTCTCTATCCCAAAATTGAGGCATACAGTACTGGATTCCTTGAGGTCTCAAATCTTCACACTATTGCATGGGAACGCAGCGGTAATCCGGATGGAATTCCAGTTATCGTTATTCATGGCGGACCTGGTGGAGGAAGTCAGCCATCATACCGTAGATATTTCGACCCGTCAAAGTTCGATATAATCCAATTTGACCAGCGTGGATGTGGACAATCCACACCTTATGCAGAGTTGGAGGACAACAACACACATGCTTCAGTCTCAGATTTAGAGAAGCTGAGAGAACATTTTGGAATAGAAAAGTGGCACGTTTTTGGAGGTTCTTGGGGCTCAACTTTATCCTTAATTTACGCCCAAAATCACCCTTCACGAGTTCTTAGTTTGACACTAAGAGGGATTTTTATGTGTCGAAAAAGTGAGTTGCACTGGTTTTACCAAGATGGAGCAAGTCATGTATTTCCAGATGCTTTTGAACCATATCGCGACCACATTCCGCACGAAGAACAAGGCGATTTAATCAAAGCGTATTATGCGAGGCTAACCAGCGATGATGCCGAGGTTAGAAGAGGTGCTGCAAGGGAATGGACCCGTTGGGAAATGGCTACAAGCAGGTTGTTCCCTGACCCTGAGTATCTAGACAAAGCGGAAGATTTGGACTTCGCAGTAGCATTTGCGAGAATCGAATGTCATTATTTCATCAACGCGATATTTGTTGAAGAAGCATATATTCTCAATCATGCAGCAAAGATTCAGCACATTCCAACAACGATTGTACAGGGGCGCTATGACATGGTTTGTCCTCCTCGAAGTGCGTGGGAATTGCACAAGGCCATTCCCGATAGCAATCTGGTAATGGTTGGGGACGCAGGCCACTCTATGGGAGAGGTTAGCATTGCAAGGGAATTAGTCGCGGCTACCGATGCAATTCAATGATAGATAGAACGTGAGATGGGGCCACTATCAAGCGTCGGCTTGATATGTAGGACCAATGTGGGTATAGAATAAGGCGTAGCCTTAGGTGAGAGAAATGTCCGATGCAGGAACCATCACTCCAGAAACTCAAATCAAAGAACTCACAGAGAAACTTGAGGAAGAAACAGACCGTTTACTCAAGTTGTATGCTGCATACGAACAGCAAGAAGCCGAGTTGAGAGATACCAAGGCTGAAGTCGAAGTTCTTGAGAAAGAAATCGTAGAGCGTGAAATCGAAAAAGAGAGCCTAGAAGCTCTATTGACCGAAAAAGACGCTAGAATCAGAGACCTAGAAATGAAGGCAAGCAAGTCCAGCAAGCAAGTTGAACACTTGGAGCCAGAACTGCAGAAGATGGAAGAGAAATTCACTCGTGAAAAGGACCGTCTTGGAAAGGTATTCTCCATCGCTGAAGAATTGGATAATGATCTGCGTCTAGCGGTTGTTGAACTAAACACCAGAGACGAATGGTACATGGCTCACATGTCATTATTCGAGGACCTCAACAAGGCTATCAAGCGCCGCTATGAGATGATTGAAGCGGCTGCTGAAGCAGAGAGACAATCTCAGCACATGGGTAGAGCAATCACAGAAAGGATGGAGGAAATGGTCGAAGCACGTGCTGCTGAAATGACCATGGAAGAAGCATCAGAAATCGAATCTACAGAATCTGGATCTACTGCCGAAGCATCTGAAGAGGCAGCGACAGAGGAAACCGGAGAAGAGGAATGGAATTGGTCAGAACAAGTCCTTCTTGGCGTCATGCAGAAGAACGGAATTACCGACAGAGACGCATTCATCGAGTTTGCTAAGTCGTACGACATGGATGGAAACAAGTATCTCAAGGGTTCAGAGTTAGGTGCTGCAGCTGCAGACTTTGTTGCAAAGGACGCACCTGCAGAAGAAGCGCCTGCTGAGGAAGCAGCAGCCGAAGAGACACCTGCGGAAGAATCCACAGAAAGCGAAGACAAAGAGCCTGGAGTCGTTTGGAGAAATTCCGGCGACTCAGAAGATTCTCAGTAGGTGAGTTAGTTGGCTTTCCTAGCCAGAGGCGGCTTTCTGCCAGTAATCACTCCCACCCTTATGGGAACTGGATTTATTCTGGTTGGTTGGTTTGTTGACCCACTTTATGGATTAGCACCAGGTTTTGGAGTGCTGATGTTAATGCTTGCAGCATTCTTTGCTAATTTCTGGAGAGATCCCGATCGTCCAATTCCTAGAGACGAGGGCGTCATTGTATCTCCTGCAGATGGGCACGTAATGTTTGCAAAGAGAGAGAGGGCGACTGGAAGAAGACCGTCCAAAGAAGAAATGTCGAACGCCGAGGAAGATGAGCACACAGGGACTTGGCACCCAGAGCCATGTGAGAATCCACTCTCCTTCTCTACTGAACAAAGATTTGAGGCAGTTCCCGAAGGTGAAGAATCAGATACCGATGTTTGGAGAATTGCGGTCTTCATGTCTCCTCTTGATGTCCACGTAAACCGTTCACCAATCGCTGGAAAGATTACTAGAATGGAACACAGAACTGGAAAAGGCCGCAAACGAGGTCCTTTCCTGCCAGCATTTCGCAAGGAAAGCGAATACAATGAGAGGGTCAGAACTCTGTTTGAGAGAGAAGATGGCTTGATTGTTGAAGTCATGCAAATTTCAGGTGCACTTGCTCGCACAATTATTCCATGGACAGGAGAAGGAGATGAACTCAGACGTGGAGAAAGATTTGGAATGATTAGACTAGGAAGTAGAGTCGATGTTCGGGTACCTGCATCGAAGTTCACACCTAACGTAATCAGCGCTGAAGATGGCCACAAGGATCATCCTAAAGGCGAGTTTGTAAAAGCAGGTTCAACAATTTTGTACAAGGGGTTGGAGTGAATGCGTAGGGAGATAATGCCACTTTTTTTAGTCGTAATTTTGATCCTTCCGTTTGGATATTTCAAAGCAGGTGAAGCCGTCTACGATATCGTAGCAAAAACAAACACAGACTGCTGGGGCAATTTTGACCACAATACTCCAGATTCGTTTTCACACCTCCGTGATGAAACACCACTAAACGAATCGGTGTATCAAGAAAATATCAGTGCAGAAATAATGGACGGTATGGACGAGTATTTCTGGCCCTCATACTCATCGGCAACGGTTGAAGTCCCAGATGAAGATCTTTGGCTATCCGCGTGGTACTATAATCAAAACGAATCTATGCCATGGGTTATTTTCGTTCATGGAATTAGAGGTTGTAAATCTGGTGGAAATATTTTGATGCCAGCAGGCATGCTTGCTAATTCCGGATTCAACGTGGTCGTCTTTGACTTGAGAGACCACGGCGAGTCTTCAATTGAAGACGACAGAGTTTCCGCTGGCCAGAAGGAGTGGCGAGACGTGGTTGCAATCCACGATTGGTTAATCGATGAACAAAATGCAACTGAAGGTAGAATTGGATTATTTGGCAATTCTATGGGTGCAGGTACAGCAGCGATTACTTTCGCACAGGACGATAGAATCGAGGCGGTTTGGCTTGATTCAGGATTTTCAGACATGGGCAAAATCATAGAAGAGGAATTAGAATTCCAGGGGCTTCCTACATTCTTGGGTGGAGCTGGTGTCTTCGCTGGAAAGATTGTCACGGGAGAGGACTTGACTAGATTCTCACCGCTTGAGGCTGCTGAAACAATCGGTGATAGGCACATGTACGTCGTTCATGGAGAAAGCGACATCAGAGTACGCACTCATCACGGTCAAGCTATGTGTGACTTGGCAAAGGCAGAGGGTGCAAACTCTGGAGAAAACGTTGGTTGCTGGATTGAAGATTCTAGAATTCGCTATGATTTCGGTGATGAACTAAAGTCTGATGAACACGTTTCTCTTATGCTCACAGACACAACTGAATACGAAGAAAAACTGATTGAATTCTTCTCAAATTCCTTTGAGTGATTTCAGTAAACTGGAGGTGAGAGATTGGGAAATGGCAAGTTGACTATGGTAGGAGATGCTGATAAGAAGCCAGCTAGAATCCACGATTTAGTCAAAGCACCAGCAAATACACCATGGGCTCAGGAAAGAAAGCACTCTTGGGATGCAAGAGACCCTGCTACGGTTTACTATACTCCTGAAACGCTTGCAGACGGCACGCCCACCACTGCTCTAACAGTCATTTTGAGAACCAAAGGTTGCCATTGGTGGTGGTCGAGTGGTTGTACATTCTGTGGTTACTTCAATGACACCCGCGATGATGTAACAAGCGAAGATCTACATTCTCAGTGGGAGAAATCGTTGGCAAAGTTCGATGATTTCGAAACGATGGGCATGGTGAAAGTCTACACTTCGGGAAGTCTTCTCGAGGATCGGGAAATTCCGTTAGATTTCCAAGAGAGAGTTCTGAGAGACTGTCATGAGATGGGCAAAGAATTGGTGGTCGAAAGTAGAACAGAACAACTCAGTGAGGAAAAATTGGCTTGGGCTACAAAGATCAATCCAAAATTCTCAGTAGCAATCGGCCTCGAAGCCTACGATGACGAAGTTTTGAGATTTCACGTCAATAAAGGATTCAGCACAAAAAGTTGGGATAGAGCTGTTGAAAACTTAGAGAAATTCGGACTTAGAATCAAGACCTATCTGATGTTTAAACCTCCATTCATGAGTGAAGGAGATGCTTTGGCTCATGGTGCAAAATGGATTAGAGACGTCGCTGAAAAAAGTGATGAAATAAGCGTAAATCCAATGAACATCCAAAAGGGTACAGTAATCGACAGACTGTTCCGTGCTAATGAATACCGTCCGCCCTGGTTGTGGTCACTTATTCAACTGATCAAAGACGTTCATTACGACATTCATCCGACCAATTCAGGAAACGGTTCAGATGACCAAGTCAGTCGATTAATCATCCATCCAACCGCTGGAGGGAAAGTCCGTGGCGCTCACAACTGTGGTTCATGCGATGATGAGGTTGTAGCAGCGATTGAGAGATACTCTGTTAGCGGGGATATTCACGATTTGGACGGCCTGTCATGCGATTGCCAAGATGTATGGAAGACTGAGGTGGAATTGGACCAGAAGATGCCGATTCCACTTGGTTCGGGTAAAAATCGCAGAGGCGATGCGCTATTGCATCTCCGCTCACCATGACATTTGTTACTGAATGTTTATGACCGTATCATAGGTGGCGTAAATGACCCCTACGGGGTCAAGGTGATGAGATGACCAATAACACCATACTGCCCGATGTATCTGAAGGAGTCGCAGAACCCTCTGCATCTCGTGTAATTCTTGTCTTGATGAGCGTTGGTCTTGTCGGCCTTATCGCCTTATTCAGCAACATTTTCGGTTGGGATACAGTTCCAGTAATTGGCGACATAATTCCATTCATGGACAACCTAGGTGGCTCAGGAATCTGGTACTACCTCATCGGAATTCTCGTCGGTTGTGGAATGATTATCGCGAATCTAGTTGGAGGCGTCCTTTCGGACTGAAGGTGGGATACAAATGTCAGAAGCATTCACAACATCTGCAATCTTACTAACAACAATCCTTCTGTTCACTTATTACATTCAGAAGGGATTCGGCGGAATGAGTGTACCATTGCGCCAATTTGGTATGTTTTTGTTGACCAAAGCAGCAGGTCCCGCAGCCGACTTATTCCAGGAAAGGGAAGGTAGCGGTGCTAAGACTTGGATGCAAACCGGTGTATTCTGGTTAATCCTAGCTGGTGTAGGCGGTTTCTTAGCTGCATGGCACAACTACGATCCAACCGCACTTGATTCACTATCCAACGTCGGATGGGGATATGATGATGGAAGTGCGCTCGCTTACTTCAATGAAGTAGCAATGTCTACTGCCATATTTGCTATTCTAGTCGGAGGCGCACTAGTAGCACACACTCGCACAACAGGTGCAAAGTTAGCGAGTGAGGCAAATGCTTCGATGATCGCAATGGCATGGACAGCTCAAGTTCTAGTTGGACTTGTTTTATCCGTTCTAAACCACTGGGATTGGATTGTTTACGGAACAAGTGAAGCAGCACTGTACGGATTGGTTTCAGGACTTCTTGTTCTAAGCCTTCTAGTCAACTCACTGATTACCCTTGGAAGCAGAGGTAATTCCCCAATTTCTGTACCATCTTGGTTCTTGGTTCTAGCACTATTTGTTCTAATTTTCAGCAGATTTGCAAATGCACTTGGCGAGTCACTCGATTGGACAGGAACGGTTTGGGTTGCAGGTGTAATGGCTTCCGGATGGGTGCCATTGGCACTGATGTTCGGTGTAGGGTACCACGTTCTATCCCATGTTACCGGACAACCGATTTGGTCAGGAAGCATGACAAAGGCTTCCATGCTTCTTCTATTCGTAACAATCCCGCCTTTCTTCCTCGCAGAATCCACACACGCAGACAACTTCACACAGTCGATAGGTGCGATTCTAGTGACTGTTGGATTGATGCCAATTATGGCAGCATCCGCAAACATGCTTGCAACCATTAGAGGTAATGCAAGCGCAGTAGTTGACAGCCCAGGTGCAACTGCAGCAGCAGGAGCAGCAATTTTGCTTCCAATATATGCACTCTTAGGTTACTTCACCGGATTGAATGTCATGGTCGGAGACGGTAGCCTTGCAGGTGTTGCAGACACAGTCAACTCCTCCTTCCTATACGTGATTGGAGGACTATTTGCACTATCAGCACTGTTCCACTCATACCCACTGGCTTCCGGAAAATCACTGACAGGTTCAGCTGGTGCAGCAACTTGGATGGTAATCGCTGGAGGATTACTTTCTACAATTCTATTCTTGATGAGCGATTGGACTGAGAAGTCACTCATCGATGCTGAGGTAGAGGACTTGTCCACCCTTTCCGGGTTCGCTCTAACTGGAGCATTTGCATTCTACGGCGTAGTCATTGGTTTCATTCTAGCAGGAAACAGCGTTGTAAAGACACTACTGTTTGGAAACGTACAGGCTTCTGGAGCATCAAACACAAGCGACATTTCTGCATACAACTTGGTTGAGGGTACAACAACAATCAGAGCATTGTTCGGTCGCGGAGTTGGAATCGACACGGCACTGATTATCGGTGAATCCGAGGAAGAGGGCTCAAGCGGTTCCACAGTTATCGAAGTGTCCGCAGATCTTCACAACGACGAAGTCGAGGAATTCCCAGTTTCTTTCGACGAAGACCTAGTCAGATTAACAGAGTGGTTGTGCGGAAGAGGCACAACAACTGCACAGTTCTTCTCGTGGGCAGATGTTGACAACTCCGGTGAAATTGACATGTTCGAGTTCGCTAATGCACTACGTGTAGCAGACATCGCAGACTTGCCACCATGGGACATCGAGGAATTGGTCAAGGTTATGGACATCAACTCTGATGGCAGAATTAACCTACCAGAGTTAGACATCGCTCTACTAAACATTCGTAACACTCTAGGCATCGAATTCGTACCATACGAAGAAGAAACTACTGAGGAAGAACCTGTTGAAGAGGAAGCAGTTGAAGAAGAAGCTGCCGAGGAAGTCGAAGAAGAAGCGACTGAAGAAGCGGAAGAAGAGGCAACAGAAGCTCCTTCTAAAGCAGAAATCAAGAAGAAAGAGGAATTAGAGAGAGTCAGAGCAAATGCTTCAAAGATTGACTTTGATGTTCTAGGTACTGCAGCGGCTTCTGATAAGGATGACCTTCAAGCAATCAAGGGAGTAGGTCCGTTTATTGAAGAGAAGTTGAATGCATTAGGAATTTACACCTATGAGCAGATTTCAAAGATGACTAGCGAACTTGAGGATACAGTTAACGAGGCAATCGAGTTCTTCCCTGGACGTGTTAAGCGTGACCAGTGGGCTGCACAATCTAGGACATTACTAGAAGGTGGCGTATGGGTCGATGAAGGTTCAAACAAGCCAAACCTGAAGGGGATGAAGAAGGCAGAATTGGTAGATATGGCGGATTCAATGGGTCTAGACACATCGGGAACCAAGGCTGACTTGATTGAGAGAATAACCAAGGCGTGATGCAATGCGAATTGGCTTGGTAGGTAAGCCAAACGTAGGCAAATCGACCTTTTTCAGCGCAGCTACATTGGCAAAGGTTGACATCGCAAATTATCCGTTCTGTACCATAGAAGCAAACGTAGGTGTCGCATTTATCGCCGCACCTCTGCCTTGCCCATGTAAGGAATTACGAGCAAAGTTAGAGGCAGATGGTCGCCTTGAGCCAGCCGCTGAGGATGATGATAGGCAGGGAAGTATTTGTGAGCCAAGAACAGGTTCTTGCATTGGCCATGTGCGCCTTGTTCCTACATTCTTAGTCGACGTAGCGGGACTAGTTCCAGGTGCTGCTGAAGGAAGGGGAAGAGGAAACACCTTCCTTTCTGATTTGGCTAATTGTGATGCCTTAATTCAGGTTGTAGATGCAGCTGGACTAACCGACATTGAAGGTAATCCGATCGCTGCAGTTAGCGATGTTGAATCAGCATTGAAAGAAGAGACTTCATTTCTAACCGAAGAATTAGACTCATGGATTTATGGAATTCTTGACGATGGTTGGTCACGTGGTTCGCGCAGAGTACAAGCAGAGGGCGAGAAAGGGCTCAGCACATTCCTGCATGAGAGATTCACTGGCTTAGGAGCATCATTACCTTTGGTGCTTCAAGCACTTGATGAATTTAGGAATCAGTGGGGTGATTTGGACACTCCTTGGATGTGGCCAGAGGAAAAGATGAGGTCTCTATCTTACCACATACGCCGCCAGTTATTCCCAATCCATATTTCAGCAAATAAGGCCGATTCAGCCAAAGGAACACCTTGGGATGCAATCGATTCAAATGGTATTATCCAACCAACGATGGCAGATATGGAACTGGCCTTGCGAAGAGCTGATTCTGGTGGCATGATTTCCTATAACTCAGGTGAAAACACGTTCGAAATACAGGACGAATCAAAGTTGAATTCTGCACAATTGAATGCACTAGCAGGAATGAAAGACAAATTGTCTGAGGCAGGTGGAACGGGTGTTGCCCAGTTATTGAGCAAGGTCTTGTTCGAGGCACTCGACCACGTTGTAGTCTATCCTGTAGCAGATGAAAACGGTTGGAAGGATGGAGAAGGAAGAGTTCTTCCTGATGCATTTGTAGTTCCAAATAATATCGAAGCGAAGCAACTCGCTTACAAGGTTCATTCAGATCTTGGTGATGGCTTCATCAAAGCGGTCGACGGACGTAGCCGCAGAGTAGTAGGTGCAGATCACGAATGTAGTGATAGCGACGTAATCAAAATCCACGCCAAAACATAGGTTAGATTCTGGTTAAGAGTAAGAGCAACATCGACACTGTGATAATGGAATTGAAGGTTCTAATTCTATTCCAGCGGTTCCAAGGAATTTCAAAACCAGCACGCGATATGGCAGCCTCAGATTCTTTTAGGGCTGCAATATCCATTTTTTGGAGTGAATTGTTTAGTGGTATGTTAAATCGAAATGTTGGTAATTGAACTCCAAACAAATACAGAACAGAGGCAAAACCGAGAAGATAGATACCGCCTCCACTTAGATTCA
>CEUM01047315.1_pt1 | contig 18564 bp, 10 predicted proteins | sample 356421 | NCBI WGS metagenome assembly CEUM01 (sample SAMEA2622716, study PRJEB7988) | marine metagenome | biome: marine biome (ENVO:00000447); feature: surface water layer (ENVO:00002042); material: "saline water (ENVO:00002010), including plankton (ENVO:xxxxxxxx)" | depth 5 m | reverse complement strand
TCGCCAGTCTGGAAAGAAGTCGCTGATTGCATCACCTATTATTTACCAGCCCATCTTTCAGAAATACGTTTGACGAATGAGTGTACATTATTATTTGCGACAATGATTAGCCAAGGACTCATGCACGCATCGTTGTTGGGATCAAACTTCTGGACGCAGAGCATATTCAATTTTGAAGAAGTTCCCACTGTGGCCACGTTGGAACTCGTCGCATCGGTCGCGTCGCTCGCATTTTGCGATAGCATCTTAGCTGGACGGTCACAAGATGATTACTTTCACTGGTTACTTCGAGGTCTATCTCAAAAAACCGACGAACGTTTATCCTTCTATGGTAGACGCGCCAATGTCGCGTCGACGTGGAATCTGGCGCTGACTCGAGTGCAATCAGCTTTTCAAAACTCCGTGATCGCAGGATCTTATCAATGCTGGATAAAGCAACTAGATCATCGACTGTGGCTCGAGCTACCGGATGGTTCTTACGCTAGCTTGATGCGTAGCCTGGATAAGCTTCAGATACTAACGGAACCCTTTGCTAAAGCAAAACTAGAGCACAGGGATATCGAGTACAATGTGCTCGAAGATGACAAAGATGCAGTCGTGAAGGAAGTCAGTACCGACCTAGAAGTGCATCGCATAGCTATTCTTTGTCTGCAACAAGTGCTCACGTCAGCCAAGAGTGCTGAGGAAGCGTTGCGAGTGTGCGCGGTGGCCCTGGGAACCATGGCAGCGGTAGGACTCGCCGGAGTACGATCCAGAGCGGCACATGCTGCCACTTGGGGAATCGAAAGTCCATTATTCGCATCAATAGACACTGCTCTTACAGATGCACTCGACTACGACGGAATGCACATGTTGAGTTCGAGGACAACCATCTTAGATGCAATTCCGGCGATCGCAGAAGCGCTGAAACAAATTAAGACGATGGGTTGGCCTACGGCTTTGCAGAAACACAGCTCAGAAATCGTCAAGGTCTTGTATAATAGTGCGATGGACTTTGTGAAAGCGATAGAAGAAGCATTGCTCAGTAGCGCAAGCTTGGCCGGCAGCTCGTGTCATTCGCAGGAGTCGAACGTCGCTGATGTTGATATGGATTTTGAAATGGTCGCGGCTGATTTCTCACAGACGCAGCGATCAAACACGTCTCAAATGGCCACCACGTCCTCATCACGAACGAGTGAATATGAGGTAACGATTGTGAAAAGTGAAGAGATGATCAGAAAAGTCCTCGCCTGCGCGAAGTCCATGTTTTCAGTACATCCAGGTGGAGTTACCAAGGCACTTGCAAAGTTGTTGCAGCACTCGGTTCCACCGGAAGGCGCGCCTCCGCGCGGGGCATGCGGAATCGGAATATCTCAAGACATCGCAGAGACTGTGCTATCTTTTACAGGACAAGTAGAAAGTCAGTGTGCGATCGATGACGTCGTTCCAGTTCTGCAGGCGGTGGCGAGGGGGCAGGTGAATCTGGATGAAAACGCCGGACTCACGTCGTCAGCAAGGGAATGGTTGTTGGTGCAAGTCACAGAGCTGACTCGAGGATTGTGCGCGACGAGAGCGAGTGAAGTCAACAGTGAAATGCCAGGCAACATAGATGAAACGTTACTCGACCTGGTATCACTAGCTGCCGGTATCGCGGACGATGAAGTTCCGACCGGGTTGAGAAATCCAGAAGCTCGCGCTCATCTCGCCGATTGCATCTTTTTGCTCTTCAAATACAATTTGGACTACTTTCAACCGCAATTCGGTGCGACCCTGAAGTGGCTTTTGAATGATCCTAGCTACTTAGTACGCATTCATGCTGGTGTAGCATTAGCGTCCGTGCTCGACTTTTACGAAGAGGCGGATCACATGAGTATATTTCAGAACACCGTGGTTCCCGGATTAGCGATGAAGTGTCGGTTTCTTCCAACTGGTGATTTAGAGATGGCCCCGATGGCGGACGCGTTCGATACCGAAAAAGAATGGTCCAGCTTGTATATTATTGCCGCCGTTGGCATCGTATCTCGCGTTCTAGAGCCGTGGTGCGCGTACATCATCATTCATCATCGCGCGAGGCGTGAAAAAGGAATGCAAACGCCGGCCATCAATGCGATAGGATATCTCGCAGAGGGAACCGGTCATCGATCGCTCCAATCTTTTGTCACATATCACCTGAAGACGATCGGAAAACTGTGGATCGACGGCGAAATACCGCTATCTCTGATATTTGAGGTACCAGAATTCCTTGGAATGCCGCGCGACGCTTCGAAGAAAGAAGTTGCATTATGTCTCAAGCGTTCATTGCTTCCTCCGTTAATCTATCAACAAGCACACAATTCCTTGAAAGAGCTGAGCGTTGCATGTGACATGTCAACCGGTGAAATTCTCCGATCGGAATGGGACGCCGTTTATGCGCGATTGTACGCATTGTCAGGGAATTCCAATCCTGATCGTAAAGCCGTTGACGCGCTGAAGTTTGCCAGTTCTTTAGTCAAGACCTCAAATGGTAACCGGAGCGCGGACTTAGCATCGACTCGGGTAAAAGTCGTGACTGAACTTTTACTTCTCGCGAGATGTCCGGTCGAAAGGGCGAAGTTGTTCGATGTTCCACCTCCCTACAGTCAATCGCGCGATATCGTTGGGATAGTTGAGAGCTTCGTGAAAGAGTCGAAAATTGATTGGGGCGCGGATACCATTTTTGAATGCATGCTGCGGATACACGAAGCTCTCGACAGCGCAACGTCGGCGAGACACAAGTCGAAAACTTTATCATCCCTGAGTGTCTTATTGAGTTGCATCGGTGAACAAGTTCAGATTCCAGCTGTATTCCGCTACGTCCACTTCATGCTCATTCCTAGCTTGAGTGATCACATAATAGGCACACAATGCATGGGCATTTTGCAAAATCTCTGTATGAGTGCATACGAAAGCCTTTCACACTTAGATGGCGCGCAGAGTGAGCTGTCTTTGGCGATGGAAAACTTAGTGACGCCACTTGCGTTCGTTCTTTCATCCGTCGTGTTGGAGACTTCTTCGCAGGCTTTGAAAAGTGAAGCGCTGAAGTTCCTGATTACCATCACCCACAACCCACCGGAGTGTCTCCTTCAAGCGCTTAGCGTGCAGCCGGACTTGCCGGAGTTCGAAGAATGCAGAGATCCCATTTACGCCGAGGCCATGGTGGACCTTGGTTGTAACTACGCGAGTCCCGATAAGAAGTTGGCGTCACTGGTAGAATTAGTACCAACCTTGCCGAAATCGCTGCGGAGATCAGTGTTGCGCGCTGGTGGTCGCGAAGCGTTGGTGTTCAGGGAAAGCTTAGAGCGCATGTGTGAAGAAGACGAATCCTCTCCGATTCCTGAGAAGATATGGATATTTACAGAACTGTGCGCCGAGATCGGCGACGCCGAGCTTTTTGCAATCGCCGCAGAGCTCTTGTCCACTCTTGGACCTTTGAGGCCATACGCCATCGCTTTCCAAACACCGAAGCTAAACAGCGGAAAAGACAAGAAGTCAGATTGTACAACCGTAGTTCTGAGATATTTGAGTGGGCTGTTGTGCTCACCGAAGAGCGCCACGGTGCGCGCATCTGCGGAAGCTATCCAGGATCTTCTTTCGTTGGGCAGTGTCGCCTCGAAGTTCGAGGGCATGACTCCGGCTGAAAAAGCATTTCTCGCGCCATTCATGAAAAAGTCACGCGACCAAACGTCGTTACAACGTAAGGAAGCGAGTTTGATGGTTGCCGATACCTACGGTCTTGACGACGAGCGCCTCTGGAGGATCGGGCCGAACACATCTTTCAAGGATTGGATTTGTACATTGACTCACAGACTACTCAAAGAGTGTCGAAGCAATCCAATGTTCGATATTCTGGCGCCTCTAGTCCACGCTGATGCGAGTTTAGCGGAACTTGTGTTGCCGCACGCGTTTCTTGAGATTTCTGACGGCGACATGACGCCTTCTCGTAAAACCTTGCGTGAGCAATCGAGTCGCGGCGTAGCAATGTGCTTGAGCAACGCGAGTACGCTCGAGGAAAAACGTGCGGCAAAAACAATCCTTTCGGCGCTTGAACGCCTTCGATGGAAGCGGGTGAGCGCTTTCAGAGATAGAGGCAAACAAGCTGGTGCTGCAAAACTGGAGAAATTGAGCAAAACAAACAAATCACCAACCCATTGGGCGAAAGTTTACTGGTTCGAGGTGGACTATCTCATCGCGGCGCGAGCAGCTATCGAAACGCACGCACCGTTGACGGCCATACTTTTGGTAGAGCATTGGTTGGAAGAGCAGAGCGGCACCGTCTCCCTGGATGAATCTGATTTGCACGGTGAAATGACTGATGACGTTCCATCGCATCTTCAAATTCTATTGCAAGCCCAGTCCAAAATCTCCGAACCAGACGGGCTGTACGGTTTACTGCATTCTAACTCGCTTGAATTGCAGCTCCACGTGAGCGAAGAGGAGGGTCACTGGTATAGATCGCTCGCCGGATATGATTTGCTGCGAAGCGACATCGGCGGCGGTGGCAAAGTACAATCTTCAAACTTTGCCATGTTGAAAGCCTTGCGACAGCTCGGATGCTTGCACTTACTGCGCACTTATTCCAAAGCGCTCACAGATGATGAGCTCTGCGCGCCCGAATTGAAAGATTTGCAATACGAAGCTGCTTGGAGAGCCGGTCAGTGGACGCTCCCAACGGCGTTGATGCGCACTCAAACTTTGAGCGCGCCAAAGTTCAATCAAAATCTGCACTCCTCACTTCGAGCGCTCGAAAGAGGAGACGGCGATTACGCCAGCTATGAAGCCGACCGATCTCGCGCAGAGTTATTAAAGCAGTTGATCAATGATGGAACGGAGTCAGCGGATGCGATGAACGTCGCCATCATGCGCATGCGCATGCTCGACGACGTTAGCGCGGCGGCGCGATTGTGGCGTCACTTTGGCAGCGAAAACCAAACTAGACGAGACAACGCCATCACGAGTCTTAAGTCTAGCTGGAAATTTCGACACGTCGTCGACGCGCCGTTCAAACTGATTGAACCTTCTCTCGCGATTCAAGGCGTGATCTTGCGCTTGGCGGCGTTGCACGAGAATTTCGCTCAGCACATGACGCGAACCTCCATCTTGGCGCGAAAGGCTGGAAACTTGACCGAAGGCGTACAAGCGATGAGAAAATTGCGCATCATGGCGAGTTGTCCGTCGAGTCCGGGCACGAAGCCTCTACCCGACTTGATTCTCTCGAGAACGTCTCCTTGGCGCGTCGAAGAGGCCAAGTTACTCTGGGCCGAAGGGAAATCCGAATCCGCCATCGCGGTGGTACATTCTATGCTGCAACTCATGAATGACGGTAAGAAGCTGTACCACGCTCGACAAGGGGCGGAGCACGTGCTGACGACGACGATGAAAACGCCCGACCCACGATTTTTTGAGCTTCTCTGTTTATTGGCGAAATGGCAGGCGAGCGCGAGAACCGAATCGAGCATCGTGCTCTATCAAAAGTTTTCCGATTGCATCGATGGCTTGAACGAATTTTACAAGCTGACCCTGAGTCAGAGCAAGACGAGAAAGGAAGCGAATACCGTCGTGTACTCCAAAGACGGTGTTACGGATGTGACACAGTTGCGATTACTGAGTCGCTGTCATTATCGATTGGCGCAATTTGCCGATTCGCAATATCGTCAACTCGAAGAACGCTTCAACTCCCCCGAGTGGGCTCGTTCCGAACGATTACGACGAACGAACGAAACGGAGCTGATCACCGTGAAGAATGAAAAGGAAAAGAAGCGAATCGAGCTCGCGTCCAAGAAGAAAGGATCGAAGGCGCACGAAAATCTCGCGCGCGAAATTCGAGGCTTGCAAGCGCGATTCGTTCCGCTCGAAATGCAAGTCAAGAATGACAAACAAGAGTTCGACGAACGAACCGCTGCGCACGCGCACGCCCTCATACGCACTTTACAGGGTTACAGAAGATCGCTCGACGCCGGTGGGTGGAATTCGCAGGCGAGCGTCTTCAGATGCATCGCATTATGGTTCACGCATTGCGGTCAGCAGGACGGCGCTGTTACAACGATGCGACAAAAAATCATCGACCAGGTGAACGAGGAGATCATCAAGCTCACCACTCGCCGCACGATTCCGAGTTACATCTTCCTGGACCTCTCGCACCAAATCGTCAGTCGACTCGGGACGACCTCCGACGGCGATAACAAGTTTGGTGCGGTGCTCGAGGCGCTCGTGATGCGTCTGATGCGAGATCACCCGCACCACGTCTTGCATCAGCTGCACGCGTTGTCGCGAGGCAACAGAGCGTCGCGATACGGCGTGCACTCATCTACGGCGAAAGTCGAGGCCGCGGCGAAACTTCTCAAGAAATTTTCTTCGGATTCAAACGCCCGAAAAAGTTTGGTCGGAGACATGAATCGTCTCATCGAGGCGTACATTTCCATCGCGCAATTGAAATTGTCTCGAGACGACGCCGTCTTGTATCACAATCTTCCGAACGCGGTGAAAAAACGATCGCTGAGTAATCTGACATCAGTACCGGTGCCGACGGCGCACATCGAGATCGATCCCAAGTGTAAATACCCGGACGGAAGCTTTCCGTCCTTTATGCACTTTCACGAGACGACGCGGCTCGTCGGCGGCATCAACGAACCGAAACTCGTCAAGTGTCATGGCTCGGACGGGAAGATTTATCTCCAACTCGCCAAGAGCGGGAACGACGATTTGCGTCAAGACGCTGTCATTCAGCAATTCTTCGGCCTCGTGAACACGCTGCTCAAACAAAACATGAGCACGAATTCGCGAAACATGCGCATTCGGACGTACAAGGTGATTCCGTTTTCTCCCGAAGCTGGTTTACTCGAGTGGGTCGACGAGACCATCCTTCTCTCGACGTATCTCATTCACGCGCGCGCGTGCGCGCACGAGCGGTACCGCCCGCAGGACATGAAACACGCCCAAGCGTCCGAAATGATGCGCAATTCTACGCCGGACACGCTGCACAAGGATTACGCCGAGGTGTGCGAAAATTTCCGACCCGTCATGCACAACTTTTTCACCGAGCACTATCGCGAACCCGCCGAGTGGTTCGAACGTCGCGTGAGTTACATTCGATCGTGCGCGGTGAATTCCATGGTTGGATACGTCATCGGTCTCGGCGACAGACACAGCAGTAACATCATGATCGATCGATGGACCGCCGAATTCGTGCACATTGATTTCGGCGTCACCTTTGAGCAAGGCTTGACGCTCAAGACGCCCGAGCGCGTCCCGTTTCGTCTCACGAGGGACATCGTCGACGGCATGGGCGCGTGCGGCGTCGAGGGCATCATGCGCCGGTGTTGCGAAGAGACCATGGAGGTTTTACGCGCGAATAAAGACGCGCTCACCACCGTCATCGCCGTCCTCGTCCACGACCCGATTCTCAAGTGGTCCGTCAACGCCGGTCGACAAGCCGCCGCGCGCGCCGCCGAGATCGATCGCGATCCTCTCACCGCCCTGTTCGCCCGGAAGCCCGACGTCAACGATGGAAATCTAGACGCCGAGCGCGCGCTCATGCGCGTCAAACAAAAACTCGACGGTTACGAAGACGGCGAGCTCCGGTCCATCAAGGGACAGGTACGACAACTCTTACACGACGCGCGCGATCCGTTCAAACTCGCCGCCATGTACCCAGGATGGGCGCCGTGGGTGTGATTCACGACACACCACACACGACACACCCTAGCGTTGTCATCGCTCACGCACGCATCGACGCATCGTCGATCCATCATCCGACGACTCCCGTCTCGCGCGTCGTCTCAATTTTTCAGTCGCTCGACCGCTGGGTGACGTCGACAGCATCGATGCGCTTTTCGCGTCACACCGCGCCTCCCCTCGCGCCGCGCCGCCGCGGTCTCGACGCGTGACATGACCCCGACGCACACCTCGCTCGCCTCGCGCGCGTCTCGCGTCGATGCGCGCGCGTCGACGTCGAGGAAAACCCGTCCCAAAAATCGCGAGACGACGACGCTCGCGCGCGCGTCTCGCGACGCCGGCGACCGTCCCGATCGCGAGACGACGCGCGCGACCGGCCGACGCGAGATGCTCGCCCTGGCGAGCGCGTTCGTCGCGACGACGACGACGACGACGACGACGAGAGAGGCGTTCGCCGCCAACTCGGCGGACCGCGCGTTCAGCGAGGTGTGCGACCCGACGGCGGACGGCGCGGATTGTCGAGCGAGGATTCTCGCCGCGGACTCGGTCGAGACGGAGAGTTATGAGAAAACGAAGAGCGATGCATCGTTTAAACCGGCGAGCGCGTCGACGAATCCGAATCTGACGACGTATCAGAGGGATACGTTGGAGTTTGTCGACGAGGTGGAGACGCTCTTGGCCATGGACGTCTACGACCCGACTCGAGAGAAGGCGATCGCGGCGTTTCAAAAGAGCTCGAACGATTGGAGTGGGAGATACGCACCGGGAGGGAGCTCGAAGATGGCGTCGGGACGAGCGTTTTATAACGCGTTGAACCAACTCGCGGGACACTATTCGTTCAACGGGCTCGCCCCCGTGCCGAAGAGTCGGCTCGACGTCGTGGAGACCAACATCGCCAAGACGCGCGAGCTCATCACCGAGGGGCGTTAATCATTATTCTTGTCTTCGTTTTTGTGATATTCTCATCGATGTACGCACGCGCACGCCTTCATACGACATTCGACGTTCGCTCGGCTCGCCGCGCGTTTTCTCCGCCGTCGGCGTCGCCCTCGCGCCTCAGACATTGGTGCATGTTGCGTCGACCTCCGACGCGCATCGAACTCAAAACCGAGGACAAGGAGGAGGTACGCATCGCATCGCGACGCATCGCGCGCTTCACCCGCGCGAGCGATCCCGACGACGACGCACGCGCGCGACGACTGACGATTGATTGATTGCACAGTTTGAAGCGCTCCGACGAGAATACTTGCGCGCGCGCGAGCTGGGCTCGGCGGACGCGGACTCGCTCCGACGCGCGGCGAAAGAACGCGAACGGGCGCGTCGACTCGGGCTCGATCGCGTCGGTGGTGCCGAAGAGACGGACGCGTGAAGGCGCGATCGAGCGCCATGCCGCGACCGCTCGTCGTCGTCGGACCCTCGGGGGTGGGGAAAGGAACGCTCATCGCCATGCTTCAGCGCGAGTTTCCGGACAAGTTTGGATTTTCGGTGTCGCACACGACGCGGGCGCCGCGTCCCGGAGAGGTGAACGGGACGCACTATAACTTTGTGGACAAGGCGACGATGGAACGAGACATCGCCGAGGGGAAATTTTTAGAACACGCGCACGTGCATCAAAACATCTACGGCACGTCGTTCGCCGCCGTGCGCAAGGTGTCGAAGAGCGGTAAGATATGTTTGCTCGATATCGACGTCCAGGGCGCCGAACTCGTGAAAAAGAGTGATTTGAAGGCGGCGTACGTCTTCATCGCGCCGCCGTCCATGAAAGAGCTCGAGCGTCGGTTACGAGGTCGAGGCACCGAGACCGAAGACGCCGTCCTCAAGCGTCTCGAAAACGCGCGCACGGAGATGGCCAAGAAGGACGTCGACGGCTTCTTCGACGCCGTCATCGTCAACGACGACGTGGACAAGGCATACGACGCTTTAAAAGCCGTCATCGCCGCGCACGTCGACGTCGCCGGCGGCGGCGGCGCCGCGTCGCTCGCCAAGTTCGGTCCCGCCGCCTTTGGCATCGCGTGCGCCATCGCCATCGCCGCCAGAGTCTTCATGAACAAGGGCGGTCCGTGACTCGCCGTGTAACGAATCGAATCACCTCACCGCTCTCGCCCTTCCCTTCTCTTCGTCCTGTCCCGTCCCGTCCCGAGGAAAAGGCACCACCTGTCGATTAATCACATTCCGACCGCGCGGCGTCACTTTCCCGCGCGCCCGCGACTCGCGCGCGCCCGCGAGCGCGCCCGCGACGACGAAACGAACGCCAGGATGTGGTTATTCAAGAGACAAAAGACCCCGACCGAGCTCTTGCGCGAGAATAAGCGCATGCTCGATCGATCCATTCGAGAGATCGACCGCGAGCGCGCGTCGATGATGTCGCAGGAAAAGAAGCTCATCGCGGAGATTAAGCGCATGGCCAAGGCGAATCAGATGGGTGCCGTCAAGGTGCGTCGATCGAAGGCGCGCGTTCGGTGAGAAACGCGCGCGTTGCGATGGGGCCGGAGACGCGACTGGGAGAGAGGAGACGCGCGCGTCGACGAGACGACTGACGGAGGAGACGAACGAATGAATGAATGAATGAACGACGCAGGTGATGGCGAAAGATTTAGTGCGCACGAGACACTCAATCACAAAGTTTTATTCGCTCAAGTCGCAGTTACAAGGGGTGTCGCTGCGAATGCAGACGCTGAAGAGCGCGCAGGCGATGGCGGACGCGATGCGCGGCGTCACGTCGGCGATGAAATCGATGAACACAAAGCTGAACATTCCGTCTCTGCAAAATATTTTAAAAGAGTTTGAGAGACAGAATGAGAAGATGGAGATGACGACGGAGGTGATGGGCGACGCGGTGGACGACGCGTTCGCGGTGGATGATGAAGAGGAGGAGACGGAGGAACTGGTGAACGCGGTGTTGGACGAATTGGGATGCAACGTCGGCGCGGAGTTGATCTCCGCGCCCGCAGGTAAGGTGAGCGTGGCGGCGGAGACGGAGCGCACGGCGCCGACGGCTGTGTTGGAGGGCGCGGGCGCGGCGGAATCCGCGGGTGGGGGTCTGGATGATGATTTACAGGCGCGATTGGACGCGTTGCGCAAATAAAATAGCCGCGAAAACAATGTTTCGTTCCACCCTAAAACATCTTGTTGTTACATGTACACGTCTATTCAAACGTTCGATCACTCCACCTGGGCGAGAATCTTCTTCTTTCTCGCCGGTTTGAACTCCTCCTTCTCCGCGCCCGGAGCCGCGTGTGCGACGCGTCGTCTCGCCTTGCGAGTCTCGGCGTCTTGCATGGTGCGACGCAGCTTGGTTTGCTTGTGAATAGCCTTGGGCACGTGATGGTGGTTCGCGATGCGCCGAATCTCCGGCATATGCTTGAAACGATCTTTCAACGACGCGTTGTACGCGTGCTTGCGCTTCTCTCTGGGCGCGAGCGTTCCCAGCTGCGCGCTCGCATCCGCCTTCCAGCACCTCACGTTCATGTCGTCCGAGGCGCTGAACACGTACGAGCCGTCCATGGAGAATCGCGTGCAGAACACTCGCTGCATGCGCTTCGTGTGGTAACAATCCTTCGAGTGTCCGGCGTTGTAGTCGAACAGACGAATCGTTCTATCGTAGCTACCGGCGACGAATTCTCTACCCGTCGGCGAGTAATCGACGTCCATCACGGCATTTACGAAATCCTTGTGCACGCACGTGGCGATGTCCATCTTGCGCATGTCGTACGAGTACAAGTTTGTGTCCTCGTTTGCGACGGTAAAATTGAACGCTTCCATGGGATTCCAGCACAATTTCGTCGATTTCGTCTGCATGATGATCTTCTTGAGCGGTGTCTCCATGCGCACGTCGTAGAGCGCGATGGATCTATCCGATCCACACGACGCAAAAATGTCCGTCTCCACTGGATTATACCGCACCGAGAGGACGGTGTCAGTCCCCCATTCAAACGTGTGCAGTGCGTTTCCTCGATCCATGCTCCACACCTGCACCGTCGCCCCCGCGGTGGCGAACTCCCGCTTCCCCCAGTGCGCGTCGCAGTCTCTGAATCCGTTATTCTCCACGTACACCTCCGGCGTCTCCATCACCGGCGTCTTCCTCGTCGGATCGCTCATCTCACCCATTCCCGCCTTCGGTAATCGCCATAACCGAATCGTCGCGTCGTCTCCGCACGACACCACCGCGTCTCCGTCCTTGGACACGCACACGCCTCGACACGCGCCTCGATGTCCCTTCAATACCCTCGACGCCTTCCTCGACGGCACGTCCCACACCCGTATCTCCCCATCCGCCGCCCCACTCACGAGTTCCGTGAGCGACGTCGGACTCTTCGCCATGCACAGCACCGCGTCCGCGTGTCCCGCGAACTGTCCCGCGAACGGCTTGGCGAACGTTTTGTCCAACTTGACCGCGTTCAGCGCTCTCTTATACTCCACCGCCCGCTGCATCGGCCGCAGTTCGGGATCGAGATTCCTGTGCACTCTGAGTCGATCGCTCTTACGTTCGCGCGTGTAATCCTCTTCGACGCGCGAGATGGTTTTCACCCGCATGACGCGCCGCCGCCTTTCCCGTCGTCTTCCCACCGCCCTCTCGCGTCGCCTCACCCCCTCGACCGCGCGTCTCGACCGACGACGACGACGACACGAAAACACACGTCACGACTCTCGCGTCTCGGAGTCACGCGCGCGTTCCCCGCGCGTCGATTCGTGACGCCCATTCGCGCGCCATTCGTCGGCATTGATCGACGGGCCCCGTCGGTCCATGCCCTTCGTCCACGTCGCGTGGTTGCCCAAGGCGTGCAGAACCCCGGAGGTTCGCAAGGAGGTGGCGAAAGCGGTGATCAAGGCGCTCGTGGGCGTGAAGAGCGCGGAGATCACGCCGGATAAGGTGGTGGTGAGGTTTTCAGAGTCGGTGGACGGATTCGCGTTGCCCCAGGGACACACGCACGAGACGGTGGATAAGTAAAGAACATCGCGCGCGTGCGGTATGTTTTCGCGAGCGACGCGGGCGGTGGTGAACGCGAGGGCGACGAGGGTTCCGGTACAGAAGCGAGGGAAACATCAGTTGGTTACGGTGGAGCTCGTGTCGGACACCATGTGACCGAACGGATACATCGGGAAAAGGCAGTTGCAACGCGCGATGCGCGAGGTGCAGGCGAAACCTCTCGATGCGAATAATCCGTTGAGGTTCTCGGTGTTGAGGGTGCCGTTTTTTCTCGAGCCCGAGTATCCGAGAGACGAGGGGTGGAGCGAGACGAACCGCGCGCGTTTGGAGCGGAAATGGGGCGGGAAGAGGGAGTTTGAGGCGCAAAAAAGGCGACATCGGTTGAAGGAGCGAGGTGAGGATGTGGGGATTAAACATTTTAATCTCGATCGTTTGGCGTCGAGCACGATGCAGAGTCATCGGTTGGTGCAGTGGGTGACGAAAAACTACGGGTGCACGGCGAGCGAGACGTTGTACAACGATTTGAACAAGCGTCATTTTGAAGATGGGCAAAAGCTCAACGATCGTAAAATGTTGATCGAGGCCGCGTCCAAGGCTGGTGTCGATCCGGCCGAGGCGGAGGCGTTTCTCGCGTCCGGTGAGGGTGAGAATGAGATCGAGGGCGCGCTGCACATTTTGAGAAGAATGGGCATCAACTCGATTCCGAATTTCATCATCGGCGCGCGGCACGTGCTCTCGGGCGCGGTGCACTCCACGGAGCTCATCAAATTGTTTCGAGAGATCGAACGTAACGGAGAGGGCGCTCCGGAAAGCGCGTTCGCGGCCGTGCTCGGGATTCCGGATGAGGTCATCGAGCGACCTCTCGAAGCGTCCGCGTGAGCGCGCCGGAGAAGAAACTCGCGCGAGATTGCGTCAGTGACGACGTCGAATCGAAAGCGCCCATCGAAGCGCTGATTCGAGTTTGATAAACGCAATCTCTCGTGTCTTTCGTTCTGGCGCACGAGTAAAATATCACAATTTATTTTTTGTTATTATACCAAACAATTTCGACGTTTCTTCACTCGGCGACGGCGGGTTTCGCCTCGTCGCAAAAGCGGTAATCCATCTCGCAATTCATGGCCCAGTGGAACTTGTCTATCAACGCCTTCGTGAACACCACGTTCGGTGGCACTTCGTGACGCTTACACCAAGAGATGGTGATTCTAGGATCGAGGTAGTTGATTTTAGACGTACCGAGCGACACCGTTTTCAGCTCCTCCTTCATGTTCATCTGAATGGCCAATTTGTTGGCGCGTTCCTTGAGCGCGGCGAGCTTCTTCTTTTGGTTCTTGTCGTCCTTCTTCTTCTTCATCTCGGTGATTTGTTTCGCGAGACCTTTCTTCTTTTCGTTGAGTTTGTCCATCTGCGCGTCGTGCGCCTTGCTCACGCCCTTTTGGTGATTACACAAAATGGCAACCTCCTTGTTGGCGGCGTCGTACGTCGCCTTTTTCTGAAGCGTCGTGTCCTTGTTGTTGGTGTCCTTCAAGAGACGGTCGAGCGTGATGGAGGCGTTGTACGTGCGGAAAACCTTAATGGTGAGGCCCGGCATGAGGGTTTGAAGGTGCGCGTTCACCTTGGAGGGATCCACGGCGTCGAAAATGTCCATCTCTGGACCTTTGCCGCGAACAAAGCGCTGCAAGCACTTGTACGCCGTCTCGTCAATCTTGTGCTGTTGGAGATATTGGATGGAGTCTTTACCCAAGAAATCGAACTCGATGACGTTGTCCTCCATAAACTTGATGTGTCCGGCGCGAAGCGTGCACACACCGACGGTATCGGCGAGATCTTCATCCTTTTCGCCACCGGCACGAAGGGCGAGTTTATCCACCAAGTACGTCGTGACGGCGAGCTGCGCCATCTCCTTGGATTCACTCGCCATGTTTCTCTTGTAGTCGGCTCGGATCTTCTCAATGAATTTATGGAGTGAACGGGCCTTTTCGTACTTCTTCTGGTCGCTTTCCGCCTTGACGCTCGAAGTGGCACCGAATTGCACGTACTTCCAATCCTTGGTGTTGACAACGTCGTTCCAGCCCGCCAACCACGTCGCCGTGTCATTGTGGATGACTGCCTTCCAACGGTGTCCAGCCGGAGGCTCAGGAACCTTGGCGTCTTTTCCTATGTTGATGGTGATGTCTTCGGGCATAACGCGTCGCTTGATCTTCCCCATCTTCGGGTGTTCACCGCGTCCGCGGAACAAACCCGGAGGCTCGATGCGAAAGTTCCCAACCTTTTCCCGTCTGCCGTCGATGGTGGCCCACGTGTACGGTTCTTCAGCCTTGTCCTTTTCCGCCTTAATGCGCTTCTTTTCTTCGCTCGTCATCTCTTTCTTCTTCTCTCTAATCGCCAAGAAGTGCATGAACATCTTGGTGAAATCGCACTTGGTAAAGTCAGTGATGAACGCGTGCGGACCATTCTTGAGGGCGGCTTTGAATCCATCCATGAAATTCTTCACAAAGACTGGCTTTTGAGCGTAATCCGTGTCCTTCATCACGGCGAAGAATCCCGCTATCTCCTCTTCGTGCGGCAAAAGCACGATATCTTGACCGTCGTACGTCAACGGCACGCCGTGCGGCTCGTACGCCGGCGGAAACACCACGCCGTTGTGTTCGAGCGTCTTCCACTGCACCACCGCCCCTTTCTTCACACCGCCCACGTGTTCGCTCAAATTCTTCTTCGGACGCTTCACCGCGGGCTTAGAATCTCTCGCACGCTCGCGTTCCTCTCTCGCTCGCTTCTCCGCGCGCTTCCTCTCCTTCTTCAACTTCATCAACTTACGCTCGCGCTCCTCTCTCGCCCGCTTCTCGGCGTGACCCTCGCTCGGGGCTCTCGCGATTGGCCGCGCGTCCTCCTCATCGCTCGAGCTATCCAATCGCGAGCTCTGCTTCGCCGGCATCGCCACCGGTCTCTTAGACATTTTAAATCCACCCACGGGCGGTCTCGGCGTCACCACCGGCGGTCGCGCGACGACCGGCGGCGGTTTCGCCGGCGCCGGCGCCGCCGGCGCCGCCGGCGCCGCCGGCAAATGCGTCGAGGGTCGGGGCACGACCGAGCTCAGCGGCTTCCCGGGGCTCACCAGCTTGGCGCGCTGCGCCAAAGGTACGTCATCGTCATCGCTGGACGCGTCCCCCGCGGCGCTCGCACCGACGCTCGTGCCCGCGCTCGCGCCCGTCGTCACCGGCGCGCTCGGTCGCGCTACCTCGGTCGGTCGTTCGCTCGCGTGTGAGGGCGCCACCGGCGGCGCTCCCATCGACGTCGCGCGCGCGCGAGCCGCCAGAGGGATGTCGTCGTCTTCGCTCGAGCTGTCCAAACGCGCCATCGCGTCCGAGAGGACTCCAGAAGATCGCCGCGCGCGGCTCAATGTCGATCGCGACTTCATTTTGAAAATGTACAATTCCGAGTCAGCACGCGCCCATCGACCGCACGCGTCGACGCGGTCGATGGAGACGTCCGCGCGCGCGCGCGCGGTGAGAGGGGAGCGCTAGGCGTCATGTCGCGCGATAGTGGGGCGGGAAAACGGAAACGCGAGCGCGCGAGAGCGATGGGCGCGCGAGGGACGAAAGCGCCTCGATACGACTTCGAGGCGCTGGCGCGCGCGGACGAGGCGTTCGGGGCGGTGGTGACGTGGCGGACGTGCGCTAAGACGGGGAAACGGACGTGTGGGATGGATTTTACCGATTGGACGTCCACGAAAGCGCTGACGGGGGCGATATTGAGAGTGGAGCACGGGGTGGTGGGATGGGACGTGCCGCGGGGACACTTGGTGCCGACGGCGACGAATCGAACGCGGTATGTAGAGTGGTTGGAGAAGTTGTATCGGTTGTCCTCGCCCGTGGAGGCGAATGAGGGTGAGGACGTCGGCGTGGCGCGCGTGTTGGACGTCGGGACGGGGGCGAGCGTGATTTATCCTTTGCTCGGAGCGTCGACGCTCGGGTGGCGATTCGTCGGCACGGACGTGACGGACGAGGCGTTGGAGAGCGCGAGGGAGAATCTGCGAAAGAATCCTCACCTCGAACGTTTGATAGAGATACGGGATGCGCGCGATGAGGACGGTTCGCGCGATCGTATCCTTCGCGGTGTCGTCAAGGAGGGGGAAACGTTTACGTTTTGCATGTGTAATCCGCCGTTTTTCGAATCCATGGAGGACGCCGGGTTGAATCCGAGCACCGCGTGCGGTGGGACGGAGATCGAGATGGTGTGCCCGGGAGGAGAGGAGGCGTTCGTGAAACGCATGTTCGCGGATTCGCTCGAGATGAAGGAATCGATTCATTGGTTCACGACGATGTGCGGAAAGAAGAGCACGATGACGAAGATGCGAAGTCTCTTCCACGCCACGCGCGTGCCCGCCGTTCGCACGACGGAGCTCGTGCACGGGAAAACGTCGAGATGGTGCATCGCGTGGTCTTTCTCGAAAGACGCCGCGGGCAAGGCGAACGTGCCTTTGCCGGATGCCGAGAAATTGAAAAAGGTGGAGAGGACGCTCGAGAAGCGCGGGGAGACGACGGACTAGAATAGTAGAATTTGTAGACTATCTAAAATTTACAGCTCGGATTGAACGTACACGGAATGAGCTCGTCGTCCAGCGCCCAATACGGGAAACCTAAATCGTCCGAGCTCGCCTGCTGCACGCGCACGACTTTGCTCATGGACCTGCGTTTCTTCATGCGTGGTCGTTTACCCCACGTCTGATCTTTCGCGTACCGCGCCCACGGTCTCGAGCTTCCATCCGCGTGCACTTTCCGATCCCAATTCACCCCGTCGCCTTCATCCGCCGGCGGCGGCGGTAAAAACGCGCTCCCGACGGCAACCTCGGACGCGTCGCCCGCGTCTCGCGCAATCGTGTCTTTATCCGTCTGAAACAAAAACTCGTAATCGAACAAGCGTCCCTTGAGATACTTCTTCAGCTCCCCTCGCCCCATCTTATGATCACCGTACCGATCGTTCGACACGATGAACGCCTCTCGCTTCCTCGCGTACTCGATAATCGTCAAATCATCCGCGCTTCGCTTTCCGTCCCGCTCGACGAGTTTTAACCGTCCTCTCTCCGCCTCCGCCGCCAACCGTTCGTTCCTCCACCTCCCGTTCCCCAGATACGTCACGTGTCTCGCCACGACCGCGTCTAAACTCCCACCATCGCACAGTCCGTGCAGAGGTCCCTCCACGTACGTCGACGGCACGAAACACACGACATCCACCCCGCCGCCGCCGCCGCCGCCGCCGCCGCCGCCGTCGCCGCTCGAAAAGTGTTCCAACGCCTTCGTCACCCCTCTCGACAGCGGACACTTATGTTTACTCCCGAACGCCGCGTGCAGCGCCGCCGAGTAACACCACGCGATGTTCGCCCCATCGCACACCACCAACCGCCGCTCCCTCGCCTCTCCTCTCCCCTTCGCGTCGTCGGTCCCTCGCGCGTCCGTCCCATCCCCGCGCGCGCGCGCGACGCCACCGACGCGTCGCCCTCGCCTCCCTCGCCGTCTCCCCGCCGAGGACGAACGCGTCGTCGAGGACGAACGAGACGCGCTCGACGCCGTCATCCCGCGCGCGACGGACGATGCCGCCGTCATCGCGCGCGACGACGCGCGCCGAGACGTCGCCGAACGCGCGCGGGGTGGGCTAAACCCTACACCCGACACCCGACACCCCACACCCACGGGGGCGCCGCGTGTGTCCCTCCCCTCCCTCTCGTGAGTCATGACCCGTCACGTACCATACCACGCACGGGACGCGTCCGCGCGCGTAGTGTGGAGGTGCCATCGCCCATGTACCGACGCCACGAGTCCGACCCGCGACCCGCGACCGCGACCGCGACGCGACGCGGACGTCTCGACCGACGCGCGAATCCGCGGACGGCGACGGGGACTCGACGAACGAGACGAGACGAGACGAAACGAACGACCGCGTCGAGACGTGACGAACGCGAACGATCGATCGAT
>CEUM01062956.1_pt1 | contig 18580 bp, 10 predicted proteins | sample 356421 | NCBI WGS metagenome assembly CEUM01 (sample SAMEA2622716, study PRJEB7988) | marine metagenome | biome: marine biome (ENVO:00000447); feature: surface water layer (ENVO:00002042); material: "saline water (ENVO:00002010), including plankton (ENVO:xxxxxxxx)" | depth 5 m | reverse complement strand
TCATCTGATATATCGTCTAGCGCATGTTCAACATCGATACAATTTGTACACCAAGTGGCAGTATAATCTTCAACGATTGCAGGTAATTCAGAGAGACTACTGGTTGCATTTCCTGAAACATTTGCATCCAGATAAACGCCACCAAAAATAGGACCCACGTCTTCCAAAGTCTGTGGGCTTCCAGCCTGTGAAGTAGGAAGCGTAGAGATTCCTAGAATTAGTGCAATCAAGAAAACGCGGGCTCGCATAATTTCCCGAGAACACACTAATGTTTGAATGTTCTACTCAGGATTAAGGCGTGGGTTCAAGAACCACGGCCGCCGAGTGGGTGCGTTGGCGGCCCTTTCTATGACGACCGAACAAGAGATAGTATCGACCAGTCTCTCAATGGAGGCTATTCCATCAGGTCGTTCTATGCCAGATTGGTTGGTTGAATCTTTAATCAAAGGTAGACGTTTGATGGTCATCCATCCAAGCGAAGAATGTAGAAAACAGGCGATAGAATCACTACACAGAATCGGAGACCGCAAGTCAGTAGACACGACCCATCATCTTACAATTAAGAGATTAATCGGCATTTTACATCTCGACTTGAGATTACCAGTTCTAATGGAAGATGATGGTATACTGTTTGAAAAAACCCACAGAGCAATAGCTGAAACAGCATCAAATCACGGTTTCCCTCTTTTACTAACAAATCCTAATCACCGTTGGTCTCGTTCAAGAAGCCGTCGTTTACTTACCCTCTACCGTGAGTTAACCAAGTTGCGAAGACCATGGGATTGGGAAGAAGACCCTGGCGCTAAGTCTTGCGATAAGGTACTGAAGTCCCTAGAATCTGAGATGAAAGCAACTCATCCATACAGGCTTGAAAGGACTGTTTTGGAAGCTCTAAGAGAAAGCGAAGAAGCCCCTTTCACGATTGCCGATGTTGAGGGCATAATTATGCTAGACCACCCGTCTGGAATTAGCGAAGTTGAGATAGCAATTCTTCAGCAATTGTCCAAGTTCACAGGGTTGCATCAATTGGTAAATCCGGGCTCTCACAGACTCGGATTCCATGGTGAATACATAGAAGATATCGCACCGATTAGGAGTAATTCTGCTTTACCTGAATGGGTGCCACAGCACGATGTGTGGGCGCCGACAACAGCGCCAAATTGGTCTACGCACATAGGAGAGTCAAGAGGGCGCCAAATCCATCGTGTAATGTGTGAATTACATGAGCATACACATCTTGCATTGGCAGATTTACTGAATCAAATCAATGGAGAAATTGTAGTAGTTAGTGGTGATGCTGAAGCGCTGAAATTACGAATGCGACCCTATCTTGAGTCAATGGGCTTCCAACTAAATTCACCATCTGTAAAGGTCTGCGAAACCAGTGCTGTTTCGAGGATAATCTCTTTCGCTGAATTGCCCCGTGGAGAAGAGGCATGGTCTCTCAACCGTCTTAGCGAAATGTGGTCGCAAATCGAGCTGCCAATGAGTTGGCCAATCCTTGATTTACAACACCCTGTTAACGAAGATTGGAAGCCAAGATTACACCCTCACATATTGTCAGAAATCGCTAGAGGTTTCCACTTACTTGGAGGAAGAGGTGCTCTGCGAAGATGGTATTACACTCTATCCCAGGCTAGCCCAAGGGCAGGTGTAAATCCGGAACAAAGGATGCGAGAATTGGAAGAATGTCAGTGGTGGCTTGCCTGTATTGCGAATTGGATGCACCCTATTCTTCCTGTAATAGACCAGGAAGTAGTATCGCAAAATGTGATTGGTTGCTCTTCAGGCGAATCATTACCTCTGCCTACAGCCCCAAGTGATATTGTTGGATGGATCAATTCATGCATGGAACAAATCGATTGGCATACCGTAACTTCACGAGATAAAATCCTCGCAAACACGCTCCCGGGGTTACAACATTTCATGACATCAATTTCACGTTTGCAAAGTGAGGGTATCAAATTTGAAGCGGATGATTTCTTTGAGATACTTGAGGTACTTTCCACTACTACAGAAATCCCTAGCATTCGTTCTGGGGACAAAGGTCTCAGGATTCTTACACCAGCACAAGCATATGGTCTTGAATCTGAATATCTGATTCTATGTGGAATTGATGCAGAAACATGGTCAATGAAGCCCCCTCAGATACCATGGTTAGATGAGGCAAACAGAATGCGAATCGGATTACATCGTCCTGATGAACCGCTCAGAATCGCAAGACATCATTTGCGACATTTTTTGAATTGTTCACCTAACATTTTGATCGTCGATTCCAGCATCGAAGAGGGTATAGAATTAGCCGGCCCACTTGATGAATGGTTCAGCGATATCTCTCAGCAGGGTGGTTTGGAATCTCTCAAGCAAGCACCACCCTACCTCGATTCTACTTTGTGGCAAGCAGATACTGTGGACAGATCTTGGGAATGGAAACTCATTGATGGGGAATCTAAACTGGTTTACAGGGTCGTGTCTATGGAGTCTTCAGGTGATGGTGTTAGAACCCACAGGAGCGGTCGCTTGAATCGTGATAGAATACAGAGGGCGGGGATCTCGTCAATCGAATCGCGAAACCCCTACATCTCTCCACTTAACGCTAATTCGCTTCTTGTGGCAGCTGAAACAGAAATACTAGCAGACCAATTCTCTCGCAGAAGAATTGGAGATACTCTAGACATTGGACAAATTCATCCATTCTCTGAAGCAACTAACCGTATGCGCACATCAGATCTGAAATTACTTCCTACTAAGACTAAGCCAGCAAATGGAAGATTTTCAGATGTTTGGCCTCACCTTGGAATAATGGGTAAAAAGGGCCTAGGCACTCCTGTAGATCCCAGGCCGATCACTCCTCCTTCAACCAGAATTTCGGATTTGGACAGCATCACTGGCAGAGGCCAAATCGAACTCAATTTACCCCGAGTGTGGTCTCAAGGAAGATTGCAAGCATGGCTAGAGTGTCCACGAAGAGCTTGGTTTGAGAGGCATATGTATCTCGGTAAGAGCGACAATCTGAATGAAGACTTAGCCGCAACTACTAGAGGCGATATTATTCACCAAATAGAGGAAGCAATTCTTCGTGAGCACGGATTAGAGGAAGGAGCAATCGCATCTACTCCAACATCACTGATTGAAGGTAAGATTGGTAGTATTGTAGGTGCTTGGGATATCGCTCTTAGGACCCTAGCGGAAAAAGCACCTTGGATGAGAAGAGAAGATGGAATATCTGCGCATCGCTGTCGCGACTTGATTGGAGTAACTCCAGCTGTTTGGAATGAATGGCTAGAACACGGAACTCCAATCGAGATTGGCGGTAGGATAGGTAGGATGATTCAAAGTGATTTTTCATTAACCGATGTTGCACCAATTGCGTCTGAATGGGAATTGACAAGCGACGAAGGAAGGCACGTTAGGATCCAACTTCCGGAGTCAGAATCATCGTTCTTATTACGAGGAAGAATCGATAGGGTCGACCAACTCATCACAGATGAAGAATCAGAATGTGATGAAGTCATTCCATTGGATTTTGAGACAAAGAAGCCTCCGAAATCCTCACGATTGATTATTTTACGAGATATCAAATCATTAGACGGTACAAAGGATAACGGGGAAAATGAAAGGCATTTGAAAGGGCTGTTCCACGAGTTACAACTTGCACTTTATGCTCGAGCATGGGAGATTGCAAATCCAGGGGACAGAGTGATTGGCGTTGGCGCAACTCAAGTTGGAAATCAAACCCAACAGTACCTAGAAGTCGACCCAGAGTTTTTCGATATGTGCTCGCAAATGCAAGTCGGCATTGTCGGAAACGATACTCATGGACACTATCGCCTTCCAGGAAATTTCAAAGATGAAACCTCCAATCCATTCAGGGCTTGGATGAGGGAGAGAATTACTACAGCAATGCGAGTAATCGATAATGCGCAATCCGGAAACATCCACCCTGAACCATCTAATTTGTGCAAATATTGCCCAATAATCGACGCTTGCCCAAGCGCTAAGAGAGGTGGTTGGTGATGATCAATTTCAACCGTTCCCAGAGCCTAGGTTTGGACATTAATCGTCATATTGCAATCGATGCTGGAGCAGGTACTGGAAAGACTACTGTGATGGCAAGTCGGTACCTGCAACATTTGCTTTCAAGCGACCAAAGGGCAACTAGATTGTTACCATCTGCACCAAGAATCCCGCTGCAAGGAATGGGTGCGATTAGATGTCCATCAAGGGAGAGAACTTCTCTTGAGGAATGGCCGGGATTACTTCCAACCGAAACAGTAGCAATTACGTTCACAAGAAAAGCGGCAGCTGAATTGAAAGGCCGGATTAGAAGGTTGATTGCTTCATTACGAGCACAACCTGTTGGACAAGATGACATTGACGGCATTCATGATTCGCGCCTGCGAAACCAAGGCGACGTAGCGATGTTGCTATCACTTGTAGACGACGCACCAATTTCTACAATCGACGCGTTCCTATCCTCAATAGTGTCCCCTTGGATGGGCTTGGTTTGTGAAGACCCGACAACTGAACAAGTGGATGAAGACGGGGCTGTTTTCTTGAGGGATGAAGCGATTAGAACCGCTTGGCGATTACAGCGAGGAATCGATGGAATAGAAGCTGGAATGTCAGGAGACATCGAATCTTTCTTGGAATCACGAGACCGGCTATCCGTTCTATTGGGCGGCCAAGCCTCATCAACTACAGTTGTCAAAGGGATGTTGAAACGCTCTCTATTCGTTGAGGAAGCATCTAGAAGATTAGATGTTGTCAACCTAGACAATTTAGATGCCGATTCCCTAAATCATCTATTTACAGCACCTATTGCTGATTTCATTGATGATTGGTATACTGAGTTTAGAGGATATGTTACAGAATGGTGTGATGCATGGTTGGATAGTGGCGCACAATTTGTGATTGGAGCAGATGTCATTACCGGCATGACTCGTTATAGATATGTTCAGCATTTATGCACTCTAGATGCCGATGAGCAAATCGAGAGATTGCAATGGATTTGGTTGGTTTCCCATGCTATAACTACTGCATCTAATTTGGATAAGATTGTCTGCAATGCTCTTTACCGCGCACGCCCTCCAAGCGGGAAGGGTTGGCCCAGTGGCGTCATGAACAAGGGCGACTGCCCACTCTCTAATCCAGTGAAGGATATGATTACTGCAAATGCGCAACGACACGCCCTTGATATCCGTGAAATGTTACATACCTCCCAAGGGCTATTAATACGAGTTCTAGGTCAATCCTCTCACTTGCTCAATCCACAATTTGATGACCCCGATGAAGTTCCTGGACAAACAGCATACCCGCCGCGCTTGGATGTTGAATTACCACAATTACCTCCTTCTAGGGAGATGCGCTTGACCACTGAATTAGAGTTACAAGTCATACGAGATCTATTCACAGTTCATTCAGGAGTTAGGGAGATTTTGACCCGATTGAAAGCACAAGAAGGTGTTAGAGACCATGACGACATGCATCGCCTTGCTGAAGATTTACTACTTACTAGATGCCCTTCAGTGTGCAGAACATGGTATCCAACATCAGTCATCGATGCATTGGATTCGATGGGTGACCAGCCCTGGCAAGACGACCATTTGTTCAGAGCTATAACCGCTAGTCAAGAGCATGCAGAAGTAAATTCAGATCTGATGCGAAGGATTTCATTACTCAGGGATTTAAGAAGGCAATATCGAGCATTCATTATCGATGAGTATCAAGATACAAACCCGCAACATTTCCGTCTACTTGCTCGTCTTTGGGGCCGCAGGAAGTTAGAGGATGGCGAGCCCCAACCGCCTGCATCTCAGTGGGACCCAACAATCTGTATTGTAGGAGACATGAAGCAATCGATTTACCGGTTCCGTCAAGCAGAAGTTACTGTAATGCGTCGAGCAGTTGCCGCAATTCGTGAAATGAATCGCGAAGAAGCAGCAATGGAAAATCGCACAGATTCTCTGCGAAGCCCAGATGCTGCGAAAGACCCCCGTCCCATTCCTGGTTCTACAGGAGAATCAACTACGTTCGTTCGCTCAAGTGAATTGGTAGGGCAAGATGCAAACAGAGAGGAATGGATTTCATTCCATCTGGATGATGACGAAAACCAAATTTCTTCAGAATCACTAATGCGTCGCAGAGAAGGACATATCGAGATGTCAACGAATCATCGAACACTGCCTCGATTAATGAACACAATGAATGTTGTATTCCGAGACACATTTTCGCAGAGGCATCATCTTCTTCCAGGGCCATGGCATGCTGAACCTCAAGACTTGAATCCGGCAAGAGAATCCGAAAGAGTTTCAAAAATAGAGTGGATTCTTCCCACTAGGACGGGGGACGGGCAGCGTCCTTTGGATTTGGAAGTTGCAATAGATCCATTCGAATATGACGGTTCAGATGACAGAGAATTGTGTGCAAATCTACTGGCAAAGAGAATCGCGGCTCTCCTGAATGGTGATTTATCGAGAGTCTACAGTGCAGAAACAGATTCCTGGCTAGATGTCACAGAATCTCAGTTGTATTTGCCAGAAGATATCATGATTCTCGTCTCTTCTCATGCAAGAGTCCCTTTGTTGATTAAGGCTCTAGATGAGCATGGAGTTCCAGCAATGGCGGGTAAGCAAGGATTGCTGATGTTCAGGCCAGCAGTACAGACTATGATGTCGTTACTTTGGCTACTAACTTCTCCTTATGATAAGAGTGCAGCATTGGCTGTTGGAAGGTCTGTGATTGTCGGAATGAGCGATTCAGAAATCATCAGTCATCTATCGTGCAGTGAAGGAAATCAACTCGATTCTTTAGCCAACGCAGCCCCTAGTGAAGGTGTCAAATCATTACTCAATCGTATGAGCTACTTTGTTGAAAACGGGAGTGTTAGACAGGCGATTGATGTAGCAATCGACCACTCAGATTTGCTTTATGCGTATCCAAGAGAGGGCGATAGACAGGATATCGAAAATTGGATTTCTCTCTATGATAGAATTGCAGCCACGGTTGGAAGCGATGCTGCACTGGTTTACGGCCGCTTGAAAGATTTGTCAGATTTAGATAACGATGGCCCAAAGAGTAGTTCTCCAGGTTCAGGCGGGGCCGTGCAGATAATGACAATTCACGGTTCCAAAGGTCTCGAAGCACCGGTAGTAGTAGCGTACGATATTTTCGCCACTGGAACAAGAGATTCCACATTCTCTTCTTCAGAAAATGTGCTGGTAACTCCCGACATTATTGCTGGAAGAATTCATCCTTGGAGAGGCATAAGTAAGCCACAGAGCGGGTTGTGGACAATCGCTCATTTGTTCGATGATGGCCAGCAAAGAGCTGAGCGTCGCAGGCAATTCTATGTCGCTTTGACACGAGCCCGGGATAGACTCATCATTGCAGGTGGACCAAATAACGGAGCCACATTGACTTCTGATGGACGAATTCAAATGAAACGTGGTAAAGGTAGACAGAACATGGGTTACATGTTCTTGGATGGCTTAGCACATGCTAGTATTCAGGCTGGAGAAGAAGGCTGTAGCTGGTCTACAGGAGGTCTCGACCAAATTGGCAAAACACTGACATTGGACCCTGCTAGTTTGTTTCAAGAAGCCCATCTTGGTGCAGAATGTGTAACTGGAATTTCGATTTTCCATCATCCAGATTGTTTCCAAGAAACTCCACCGAAATCGCTTGTAGAATCTTGGAGAGAGCGAATGGAGCTCGCACAAACCCCAGTCTCAGAAGAATCAGAAGAAGAGATTCGCAAGATATCATTCTCACATCCTATGACCTCTCATGGTCTGGATACCGCCTGGGCCTGTAACCGGAGACATTGGCTTTCTTCCAAACTTAATTGGAATGCAGAAAGAATGGATTTGGTAGCAGAAGAATCGGGTGAGCAATATTGGCCTAGTGCAACAGAGTTTGGTTCTCTTTTCCACAGATTATTGGAGATAGGTTTGGCAAATCCGGGTTCGCAAAGCCCCGATCTCGACTCTATGTGGACTCAGAAACAACAAGACAACCTTACCAATGAAAAAACGATTGACGAAGTAATGGCCCAATCAACTATATCGGATGCAGAGATTGCTGAGAGAACTCGCCTCAGATTGCTTCACCTCGGGAAATTAGCTAGGGAAGGATCGCTCGGTAAATTGGTTTCAGGTGAATCCTATGATGGATTTACTGTTGAAGGATTGAGAACAGAATTGCCGTTTTATTTCTCTCTAGAACATGAACCCAATTCCCTACACAGGACTACATGGTCACCTCATGGTGAGCAAGTGATTTCATTGGTCGAATCGATTAGCGCAGTTTTCAATGGTAGAGCAGACCTAGTTCTTGCTTTGAGAGACACCTCCGGGCAAGGTTGGTTACAGGTAGTTGATGCCAAAACCAAGCAATGTTTAGCAGGTTTCAATCCAAAAAGCCCTCTTGAGGGCAACGAACTTCAAACGGTTGCGGACAAGGAATCGCCATATGCCTCAACCCCTGCTGAAGAGGAAATTATCGGCGAACATCGATTGCAATTAGCCTTGTACAGTTTAGCCTTGGAGATAGCAGAGATTTCGAAACCAGAAAGCGAGAGAAGAAAGATTCTACCTCCAGCTATTCAGGTTTCAGCATCAGGTCGAATGATTAGAATGCAAGATGAAGATTTCAAACAGGCCCGTATTGATTTGATTTCTCTAGTTGAATGGTCGGGTGAGATTGCAGCAGCAGGAGAAGGGGTGCAACCTCCTCAACGTCTACCTATGTCCCAGGAAAAAACTTGCAAAACTTGTCCGTTTTACAGCGGGACAATCAAGTTATGCGGGCCTATTGATGAGAAACTCGGCCCATCATGACCAGTGTGCCTGGGAAATCTTCCTTAGCGGCAACTTGGTGGATTTGCACATCACTAAATCCTGCGGATTCAACAGCATTTTTCCATTCTTCAATTGACATAGTAGTCATATGCACTCCGACATACTCCGGCCAAGTTAGCGAATCTACATGCTCTAGATAGTGGTCCACTCCCGCAATCAGAACGCCTCCCTCTTCTAACCATTCATCGTGTATTTTGGTAATCATCTTGACCGGGTCTTCTAGATAGTACAGGAATTCCATAGTGTGAACCAAATCGAACTTCCTGCCAGGATTCCATTCTGGCAGAGTCCCATGAGAATACTTGTGTGCATCATCTGTCTCGCGTGCCTTTTTTATCATCTCAATAGCACCATCTACACCTTCACTGTGAGAGGCGCCTAATTCAGTTAGCAATCTGGTAACCCATCCATTTCCGCAACCTAGGTCAATTGCAGAAAAATCTGATTTCACATTTGGTAAAGCTAGTTCCAACATCGCATTTACAGAAGCAGCATGCCCTCTTTCCATCCCAGCATCTTTTCCTTTGAGCGCCCACTGTGAGAACACATCGGTAGCTGCTTTTTTCTCCATAATTCGTTGCAAATCAAAGCCCACGATAACCGTATGCCTCAATCGAAAGGAACATGTTCTAGGTTTATTTGCCGGAATCATGCAAATCTCTTCTCAGAGTATTGATGATGTGCTGTATCCAACAATTGAAGCCCATTCAACAGGGTTTTTGCAAGTCTCAGAAATGCACACAATAGCATGGGAAAGAAGCGGCAATCCAGATGGAATTCCGGTGATTGTAATTCATGGTGGTCCAGGCGGGGGAAGTCAGCCATCATATCGCAGATATTTTGATCCGGCAAAATTCGATATTATTCAGTTCGACCAAAGAGGTTGTGGGAAATCAACCCCTTACGCAGAATTAGAAGGCAATAATACGCAAGCATCGGTTTCAGATTTAGAGATGCTTCGACAACATTTCGGCCTAGAAAAGTGGCATGTATTTGGGGGCTCTTGGGGTTCAACCCTCTCTCTAATTTATGCTCAAAACCACCCTGATAGGGTTCTGAGTTTAGTCCTGCGAGGGATCTTTATGTGTAGAAAAAGCGAACTTCACTGGTTCTATCAAGACGGTGCAAGCCATGTTTTCCCAGACGCCTTTGACTCATACAGAGACCACATTCCAGAGAATGAGCAAGATGATTTGATCAAAGCTTATTATTCCAGATTAATCAGTGATGATGTAGAAATTAGAAGGGCTGCTGCAAGAGAATGGACTCGTTGGGAGATGGCTACAAGTCGTTTATTCCCCGACCCTGAGTATTTGGACAAGGCAGAGGATTTGGATTTCGCAGTTGCATTTGCGCGGATAGAGTGCCATTATTTCATCAATGCAATTTTCGTAGAAGAGGCATATATTCTGAATCACGTATCAGTGATTCAAGATATTCCAACAGTCATTGTTCAAGGACGGTATGATATGGTTTGTCCTGCACGCAGTGCTTGGCAGTTGCACAAAGCATTACCAAACAGCAAATTGGTGATGGTTGCAGATGCTGGCCATTCGATGGGAGAGACCAGCATTGCTCGAGAATTAGTCGCCGCAACCGATGCAATCGAATAATCAATAGAACGATATTTCACGCTTCGACCAAGCGTCGGCTTGATATGTAGGACCAATGTGGGTTGAGAATAAGGCGTAGCCTTAGGTGAGATAAATGTCCGATGCCGGAACCATCACTCCAGAAACTCAAATCAAAGAACTCACAGAGAAACTTGAGGAAGAAACTGACCGTTTACTCAAGCTGTATGCGGCTTATGAGCAGCAGGAAGCAGAGTTGAGAGACACGAAAGCCGAAGTTGAAGTTCTTGAGAAAGAAATCGTTGAGCGTGAAATCGAGAAAGAGAGCCTCGAGGCACTGCTAACCGAGAAAGACGCTAGAATTCGTGACCTAGAAATGAAAGCAGGCAAGTCTAGCAAGCAGGTCGAGCACTTAGAACCTGAATTGCAAAAGATGGAAGAAAAGTTCTCTCGGGAAAAAGATAGACTTGGCAAGGTGTTCTCAATTGCTGAAGAATTGGACAACGATTTGCGACTTGCAGTTGTCGAATTACAAACAAGAGACGATTGGTACATGGAGCACATGTCACTATTCGAGGACCTGAACAAAGCAATCAAGCGCCGATATGAGATGATCGAAGCTGCAGCAGAAGCAGAGAGGCAATCCCAACACATGGGAAGAGCGATTACTGAGAGAATGGAAGAAATGGTAGAAGCTCGTGCTGCTGAAATGACTCTAGAAGAAGCGAGTGAAATCGAATCTGTTGAAGCAGAAAACACTCCAGAATCAACTGCAGAAGCAACAACTGAAGACTCCGAAGAAGACGAATGGAATTGGTCTGAATCGGTTCTTACTGGAGTTATGCAGAAGAACAATATCACCGACAGAGATGCATTCATCGAGTTCGCAAAATCGTATGATATGGATGGAAACAAGTATCTCAAGGGCTCAGAATTGGGTGCAGCAGCAGCAGATTTCGCTGCGAAAGACGCACCTGCTGAAGAAGCCCCTGCCGAAGAATCACCAGCCGGTGACGAATCTACTGATAACTCGGAAGATGGAGACAAGGAACCAGAAGTCGTCTGGAGAAATTCCGGAGACTCTCAGGACAACCAGTAGGTGAGCTACTTGGCTATGTTAGCCAGAGGCGGATTTCTGCCTGTAATTACTCCGACATTAATGGGTGTTGGATTCATTCTAGTCGGTTGGTTCGTCAACCCTCTACACGGACTGGCTCCTGGATTAGGCGTCTTGATGCTAATGTTGGCAGCATTTTTTGCCAACTTTTGGAGAGACCCCGACCGACCAATTCCGAGAGATGAAGGCGTGATCGTATCTCCTGCAGATGGACATGTAATGTTCGTGAAGAGAGAAAGAGCGACTGGTCGCAGGCCTTCAAAGGAAGAGATGGACAGTGCTGAGGAGGATGAACACACAGGGTCGTGGCATTCAGAACCTTGTGAAGAGATATTGTCATTCTCGACTGAACAACGCTTTGAAGCAGTACCGGAGGGAGAGGAAACGGATACTGATGTTTGGAGAATCGCAGTATTCATGTCTCCTCTAGATGTTCACGTTAACCGCTCTCCGATTGCCGGTAAGATCACCAGAATGGAGCACAGAACCGGAAAAGGCCTCAGAAGGGGACCGTTCCTTCCCGCTTTCAGAAAAGAAAGCGAATACAACGAGAGAGTTAGAACACTTTTCCAAAGAAAGGATGGATTACTAGTCGAAGTTATGCAAATTTCCGGGGCACTAGCTCGCACAATTATTCCATGGAAATCAGAGGGAGATGAATTGCGAAGAGGAGAAAGATTCGGGATGATTCGACTAGGCAGCAGAGTTGATGTCCGAGTTCCTGCATCCAAGTTCACCCCTTGTGTTATCAGCGCAGAAGACGATAACAAAGAATATCCAAAAGGCGAGTTCGTCAAAGCGGGTTCTACAATACTTTACAGAGGGATTTGATGGGATTTAAGCGAGAGATTTTCCCGTTCCTTTTGATGCTATTTGTGTTGTTGCCAACCGGTTATTATTTCGCAGGCTCCATTGTCTATAATGGAGTTGCATTTACCAACACTGATTGTTGGGGTAATTTTGACCAAAACACGCCAGAACAATTCGCACCTTTGAGAAACGAAGTCCCACTTAACGAATCACAAAATAGCGAAAATATCTCCTCCAATATTATGACAGGGCTGTCAGAATATTGGTGGCCAGGTTACGAATCTGCCACTATTGATGTTGAAGACGAAGACATCTATCTGTCAGCATGGTACTTGAAGCAAGATGAATCAATGCCTTGGGTAATTTTCGTACATGGAATTAGAGGATGTAAATCTGATGGATCAATTCTACTACCCTCTGGAATGTTAGCAAATGCAGGATTCAATGTTGTAGTATTTGATTTACGAGACCATGGAGAGTCATCAATTGACGACAACCGTGTTTCTGGCGGTCAAGATGAATGGGTAGACGTGATTGCGGTATTTGATTGGGTAATCGATGAGCATAATGCCAAACCCGAAGATATTGGAATTTATGGCAATTCGATGGGCGCAGGTACTGCAGCTATAGCATTCACATTGGATGATAGAATACAATCAGTCTGGTTAGAATCTGGATATTCTGACATGGGGGACATAGTGGTCGAAGAATTGGAATTCCAAGGCTATCCAACATTCTTGGGTGGCGCAGGAATCTTTGCAGGCAAAATAATTGCAGGTCAGAATCTGGTTGAACATTATCCAATAGATGCAGCAACAGATATTGGTGAAAGACACATGTATGTTGTACATGGAAATCAAGACAAGAGAGTTCGAGTACATCACGGAGAAAAGATGTGCGATGAGGCCTTTGAAAATGGAAATGAGAGCAAAATCACTTGTTGGTTCAAAGATTCTGTCATCAGATATGATGTTGGAGAAGGGATGGAAAGTGATGAACATCAAACTTTGATGTTGACTGATACTGCTGAATATGAGAGTAGGATTGTTGATTTCTTCACTGAGTCTTTGATGTAAGGATTCAAACACGCGAAGCCGGAGGCATAATCATGGCGAATGGTAAATTGACTATGGTCGGAGAGTCGGACAAGCGTCCTGCTCGCATCCACGACCTAGTCAAAGCTCCAGCAAATACTCCATGGGCACAGGAGAGAAAATATTCGTGGGATGCCAAAGACCCTGCAACAGTATATTACACTCCTGAAACGCTTGCTGACGGAACTCCTACAACTGCTTTAACGGTGATATTGAGGACTAAGGGTTGCCATTGGTGGTGGTCTAGTGGTTGCACATTTTGTGGATATTTTAACGATACAAGAGATGACGTAACCAGTGATGATTTACATTCACAATGGGAGAAATCACTGGCTAGGTTTGACGATTTTGAATCGATGGGTATGGTCAAAGTATACACTTCAGGAAGCCTCCTAGAGGACAGGGAAATACCATTGGATTTCCAAGAGAGAGTTCTGAGAGATTGTCACGAGATGGGTAAGGAATTGGTTGTCGAGAGTAGAACAGAACAACTCAGTGAAGAGAAGCTTGCTTGGGCAACAAAAATCAATCCTAAATTTTCAGTCGCTATCGGTTTAGAAGCATATGATGATGAAGTATTGCGCTTCCATGTCAACAAGGGCTTCAGCACAAAAAGTTGGGACAGAGCAGTAGAAAACTTGGAAAAATTCGGATTGAGAATCAAGACCTATCTTATGTTCAAACCACCTTTCATGAGTGAGGGTGACGCATTAGTACATGGTGCGAAATGGATTAGAGACGTAGCAGAAAGAAGTGATGAGATAAGTGTCAACCCAATGAATATCCAAAGGGGTACAGTGATTGACAGATTGTTTCGAGCAAATGAATACCGCCCTCCGTGGTTGTGGTCATTAGTTCAATTGATTCATGATGTTCACTATGACATCCATCCGACTAATTCAGGTAATGGTGCAGATGATCAAGTCAGCCGCCTAATCATCCATCCTACGGCTGGAGGCAAGGTAAGGGGAGCCCACAATTGTGGTTCATGTGATGGCGAGGTCGTGGCTGCCATAGAGCGTTATTCAGTAAGCGGAGATATCCATGAACTGGACGGACTTGATTGCGAATGCAAACAGGTTTGGAAGTGCGAAATTGAGTTAGACAAATCTATGCCAATACCACTTGGTTCTGGTAAAAATCGTAGAGGAAATGCACTATTGCATCTTCGTTCGCCATGATTGTTCGCTGGTCAATGTTTATGACCGTATCATAGGTGGCGTAAATGACCCCTACGGGGTCAAGGTGATTTAATGGCCAATAATACGATACTGCCCGATGTGTCCGAAGGAATCGCAGAACCATCTGCATCTCGAGTAATTCTTGTTATCATGACAATAGGCCTAGTCGGATTAATCGCACTATTCAGCAACATTTTCGGCTGGGACACTGTTCCAGTAATTGGCGAAATAGTTCCATTCATGGAGAATCTCGGAGGTTCAGGAATTTGGTATTACTTGATTGGAATTTTTGTTGGATGCGGTATGATAATCGCTAACCTAATCGGAGGCGTCCTTTCGGACTAAGGAGGAGTTGAGATGTCTGAAGCATTTACAACATCGGCAATACTTCTCGTGACCCTTCTGCTGTTCACTCATTACATGCAGAAAGGATTCGGCGGAATGAGCACACCACTACGTCAGTTCGGAATGTTCCTTCTAACCAAGGCAGCAGGTCCAGCATCAGACCTCTTCCAAGAAAGAGAAGGTAGCGGTGCGAAGACTTGGATGCAAACTGGAGTTTTCTGGTTGGTTCTTGCCGGTATCGGTGGTTTCCTATCTGCTTGGCACAACTACGATCCAGCAGCATTGGATTCTCTTTCCAACATCGGCTGGTCATATGATGACGGTAGTGCTCTTCACTACTTCAACGAAGTTGCAATGACCACAGCGGTATTTGCAATTCTAATCGGTGGAAGCCTAGTCGCTCACACTCGCACCACTGGTTCCAAGCTTGCTAGTGAAGCCAATGCATCTCTAATCGCAATGGCTTGGACTGCTCAGGTTTTAGTCGGCTTGGTTCTTTGTGTTCTAGATCACTGGGATATCCTAACTTATGGAGTAAAGGAAGCGGCTCTGTATGGATTGGTTTCGGGTCTCCTTGTTCTTAGCCTACTAGTCAACTCATTGATTACCATGGGCGGACGTGGGTCATCTCCAATCTCTGTTCCATCTTGGTTCCTAATTTTGGCACTGTTCACTTTGCTATTCAGCAGATTCGCAGTCGCTCTGGGAGAAACACTGGATTGGACTGGAACAGTTTGGGTAGCCGATATCATGGCATCCGGCTGGGTTCTTCTGGCTCTGATGTTCGGGGTAGGGTACCATGTATTGTCACATGTTACAGGCCAGCCAATTTGGTCAGGTAGTCTAACCAAGGCTTCTATGTTCTTGTTATTCGTAACCGTGCCACCATTCTTCCTCTCAGAATCTGCTCATGCTGATAATTTCGCACAATCCATTGGAGCAATTCTAGTTACCATGGGATTAATGCCAGTAATGGCAGCATCAACAAATATGCTTTGCACAATCCGCGGAAATGCTAGTGCAGTAGTTGAGAGCCCAGGTGCAACAGCAGCAGCAGGTGGAGCTATTCTACTCCCCGTCTTTGCGTTACTCGGTTACTTCACAGGTCTGAATGTAATGGTTGGTGACGGAAGCCTAGCAGGCGTTGCAGACACTGTCAACTCATCCTATCTGTATGTAGTTGGAGGCTTGTTTGCACTCGCTGCACTATTCCACTCATACCCACTAGCAGCTGGAAAATCACTGACTGGCTCAGCTAGTACAGCATCATGGCTTGTAATCGGTGGAGGTTTGTTTTCTACAATCCTATTCCTAATGGGAGATTGGTCAGAGAACACACTGATTGAAGCTGAAGTTGAAGATGTATCGGGCAGCCTATCCGGATTCGCATTGACTGGAGCGTTCGCCTTCTATGGTGTAGTAATCGGTTTCATCCTTGCTGCAAACAGTGTAGTCAAGACATTGCTATTCGGTAACCTGAAGTCATCAAGTGCAGGTAACACAAGCGACATTTCTGCATACAATTTAGTTGAGGGAACAACAACAATCAGAGCATTATTTGGTCGAGGAGTCGGGATTGATACGACTCTTATAATCGGTGAATCCGAGGAAGAATCCTCTGGCAGTTCTACAATTATCGAAGTCTCTGCAGACTTGCACAACGACGATGTTGATGAATTCCCAGTTACCTTTGATGAAGACCTAGTAACTCTAACCAAGTGGCTATGTGGTAGAGGAACTACAACTGCACAATTCTTCGCTTGGGCTGATGTAGATGACTCTGGAGAAATTGACATGTTTGAATTCGCTAACGCACTGAGAGTTGCAGACATTGCAGACCTTCCTCCTTGGGATATTGAGAACTTGGTCAAAGTAATGGACATCAATTCTGACGGCAGAATCAATCTACCAGAGTTGGACATTGCTCTACTAAACATTCGAAACACATTAGGTATCGAATTCGTACCATATGAGGAAGAATCTACTGAAGATGAAGCAGTTGAAGAAGCGATAGAAGAGCCCGCTGAAGAGGAAGAAGAGGCTCCTGAAGAGGAAGAATCTGAAGAAGAGCCAGAATCCGCTGAAGCACCATCTGAAGCAGAAATCAAGAAGAAAGAGGAATTAGAACGAGTTAAAGCAAACGCTTCGAAGATTGACTTTGACGTTCTAGGTACCGCAGAGGCTTCAGATAAGGATGACCTTCAAGCAATCAAGGGAGTAGGTCCGTTTATCGAAGAGAAGTTGAACACACTAGGCATCTACACCTACGAACAGATGTCTAAGATGACTAGCGAACTTGAGGATACAGTTAACGAGGCAATCGAGTTCTTCCCTGGGCGTGTAAAGCGAGACCAGTGGGTTGCACAATCCAAGACATTACTAGACGGAGGCGTATGGGTCGATGAAGGTTCAAACAAGTCAAACCTGAAGGGAATGAAGAAGGCAGAATTGGTGGAAGTTGCTGACTCAATGGGTCTAGACACATCAGGAACCAAGGCTGACCTAATCGAGAGAATTACCAAGGCGTGATGCAATGCGCATTGGTTTGGTAGGTAAGCCAAACGTCGGCAAATCGACATATTTCAGTGCGGCAACTTTAGCAAAAGTTGACATTGCAAATTATCCGTTTTGTACCATTGAAGCTAATGTAGGAGTTGCTTTCATTGCAGCCCCTCAACCATGCCCTTGCAAAGATCTACGAGAACGTCTTGAAGCGGATGGTCGCCTAGAACCAGTTAGTGACGATGACCCTAGGCAGGGTAGTATCTGCGAGCCACGAACAGGTAGTTGTGTTGGCTATGTACGACTGGTTCCGACATTCCTAGTAGATGTAGCAGGATTAGTTCCAGGAGCAGCGGATGGGCGAGGAAGAGGCAATGCTTTCTTGTCAGATTTAGCAAACTGTGACGCTTTAATTCAGGTGGTGGATGCTGCGGGTCTAACAGACATAGAAGGTAATCCAATTGCAGCAGTAGAGGATGTTGAATCCGCATTGAAGGAAGAAACATCATTTTTGACACAGGAATTAGATTCGTGGATTTATGGCATTCTAGACGATGGTTGGTCCCGAGGTTCACGCCGAGTACAAGCAGAAGGCGACAAGGGTTTGAGCACATTTTTACACGAGAGATTTACAGGATTAGGTGCATCTCTATCTCACGTTTTGCAGGCACTTGATGGATTTAGAAATCAGTGGGGTGACTTAGACACTCCATGGATGTGGCCCGAGGAGAAAGTCCGTTCATTGGCCTTGCATCTAAGAAGCCAATTATTCCCAATTCACATTGCAGCAAACAAGGCAGATTCTGCAAAGGGGACTCCTTGGAATGCTATCGAAGCTAACGGTATTATTCAGCCAACTATGGCAGACATGGAATTGGCATTGCGTAGAGCAGATTCTGGCGGTATGATTTCTTATTCTCCAGGTAGTGATTCATTCGATATCGTGGATGAATCTAAGTTGAATCCTGCACAACTTAATGCTCTGTCATCAATGAAGGATAAACTTGCACAGTCTGGTGGAACAGGAGTTGCAGAACTACTCAGTAGTGTATTATTCAATGCTCTCGACCATGTCGTAGTCTATCCTGTAGCAGACGAA
>CEUM01041850.1_pt1 | contig 18703 bp, 13 predicted proteins | sample 356421 | NCBI WGS metagenome assembly CEUM01 (sample SAMEA2622716, study PRJEB7988) | marine metagenome | biome: marine biome (ENVO:00000447); feature: surface water layer (ENVO:00002042); material: "saline water (ENVO:00002010), including plankton (ENVO:xxxxxxxx)" | depth 5 m | reverse complement strand
GACCGGACGCTCGGCGTGCTCGAGGCGCTCGAGGCGCGCGCGCGCGCGACGGGGCGAGGCGAACGCGAGGCGACGGGGACGGTACAACGTGACGTCGATCCGAAACGAACATGATGCAATCTTTGACGCACAACGCGACCGCGCTCAGGTGCGCGACGCGATCGCGCGTGTGCGCGCCCGAGCTCGATGACGCGAAGACTCGCGCGAGCGCTCGAGGCGGGTCGGGCTCGCCCGTTTTATCCATTCGGGGAATGCTCGGCGCGAGGCGCCGCCCGAGGGGAGATTGTCGCCCGTCGAACGCGATACTGACGAAGATGATTTTTTGCCGTCGCGCAGAGCCCCGATCGCGATCCGCCGCGCGCGCACGTCCAGGTAAGTCGACGCGTCGCTCGCCAGGGTCGATAAGGTCGCGAAAAGTATCTCGCGCGAGGTCTTGCGGAACGATCGCGCGTCGGGACGCGAGATGGCGCGAGAACGCGCGCGAGTGCGGACGCAGGAAGGATTTGGGATTACGTTGGGACGAAATCCGCCGTCCGCCGCCGGGCACAGATTCGCGAAGCGACGGTTCACGCGCGTGGTGGTCCGATCTCGAGGTGTCTTGGAGCTGGTGCAGCGCGGCGGCGCTCGCGAGAGGGCACTGTTGGATTTGAAGGATTACGTCGCGCCACGAACGATGAAATAGAGCGAGATGACTGACGGTTTGCGATGTATCGTTTGTTTTATCTTTATTTGCAGAGGTGTCGTCGCCACGGCCACCACTGAACGCAAGGCTGCCCCGCTCGAAACCGGCGGTACGCTCAAGGGTGACAAGGCGTTCGGCAAGGCCGCGGGCGCCGCTGCCATGACTGGTGCGATCTTCTCTGGCGAACAGTCTGCGTGGAAAGATCCGCGATGGGTGAACGGTAACTGGGATCTCGAACAGTTCAAGAATGCGGAAGGCGAAGTCGACTGGGATGCTGTCATCGACGCCGAAGTCGTGCACCGTAAGATGTTGGAGGATCGTCCGGCTGTGTATGATGAAGATGGACTTTTCGACACGTCCGTTGTGCCGTGGCACGTGTGGATGCGTCGTTTCCACCTTCCAGAGGCGGAAAAGGCGAACGGTCGCGCCGCAATGGTTGGCTATGCCTGCGCGTACCTCATCGACGCTGCGGGCGGTGCTGGCCTCGTCGACTTGCACAGCTCCTTCTTGGGCAAGACGGCCATCTTCGCCACCATCATCTTCGTCACCCTCATTCGTTCTCTCGACGATCTCGATACGTTGAAGGATCTTGCTGAAGAGGCTACTTTCTACGACAAGCAATGGAACGAGTCTTGGGAAAACGCTGAGCGCCCGTCTGAGTCGGAATAAATACTTCAACAGACAAAAGTTCTTTCTTTCTTAGGTATCGTAGCTGGCTTGCTGTATGAAAATTCATCGAGCGGAAACTCTTAGTGAATTTTATACCAATTTATCATCATAAATTTACATCCCCCACTCAAGTAAAGTAAGTACGTCGTTGCCGCGGTAAAGTTCTTTCACTGAGACAGTCGCCAAACACGCCCTCTCGCGCACCTGAACTCGAATGCGCGGCTGCCCCTGGACCCAGGTATGAATCCCCTTTTGCCGTAGGCTGATGCTCAGCGGCGCGCGTTTTCGAATCGACGTGCGACCGCCAGCGAGACAGTCCCCTCCCCAATTGAACGAATCGACTAGGCTACGTTCATCGACTCGTGGGTCGAGACGCACGCTGAAAATGTCCAGCCATACCGTTGATACCACCATAGATTCTGCATCATTCACACCGAGGGACGCAGTGGCCAAATTAGAGGAGCGCATGAGAGAGGGCGTGCAGTATCCTCAACTAAGAGGATTGGTCGCTGATTGGCTAGAGAGAGCTTCACAGCCAGCACAGTTTGTGACAGAATGTATCGAACTGATCCACGAGAAAATCTCAAAGGATCCAAACAATTGTAGCACTGAGGGCGATGCAAATACGTGGGTGGCTGTTTTCTTGCTGCTGGACTGCCTTCGTGGTGTACCGGTTGCGTGGGAGGAATGTAACCGAAAGAGTTTTAGAGCTACAATGAAAAGTGGCGTCGTGTTATGTGCCCAGTCGCGTGCAAAAATAGGTTCATTTATTCGTTCTATAATTGATTCGCAGAATACGACTCCGGCCCGTGTGACGGTCAGAGTGATAGAGACCTACGGCCTCGAGTTGGAGGACTTACAGTTTGCGAGTAGCGACAAAGCGCACTCTCTGATAGAACTAACAAGGAAACTGATCTCCGAAACCAAATACAATTTGGCGATCTCTCTGGTCCTCCATTTCAGTCTAATGGATTTTGTTAAGATCGAAACGTTACAACTTCTTGCGCAAGGGAATGAATTTGCTCTCGCCTTGGAGCTTCTCGAACATGTTTCCGATCCGGAGCTTACCCACGCGTGGATCAAATACTGCATCAAGGAGGGCACAAAAAGTCATGCAGCGTTGCGTCAAGCGCATAAAGCATGTACCACCTTTCGATTAGAAACAGAATATCCAGAAGTTCGCTCACAATACTTCAAGTCAACAATTAGTCGAATGATTGCTAAAGGCCAGTTCGAGGCCGCACTCTCCCACGCCGGGAGCGACGTTGACCTCCAGCGATGGGTGATAGAAAGCCTCGCTTCGATTGAAGAATTTGAATACGCTTTTCAATACTCTGATAGATGTGGCTTGGATTTTAGCTGCGATCCCTTAGAGTTAGAAAAAGTCATAGCTCGAAGGCGTGCGACGTTTTTCCAGCTTCCCACTCACCTGGATGATTGCATTGTCTTCGTCAATGACAAAGTGAGTTTACTACACGCGATGGACCGTTTTCTGGCTAATGAATCAATCGTTGGTTTGGACACTGAATGGGGTGCGGCAGTTGGTAAGGGTGCAAATCAAGGAGAGACAGCTCGGGTGGCGACATTGCAACTCGCCACGCAAAGTGGGATAGCAATCCTGGATATTCCTGCACTCGTAGAAAACTTTCCAGAGGCGTTAGAAGAAACTGTGGGAAGAATACTCGAGGCTAAAAACGTGCTGAAACTAGGTTTTGCGGTACAAGAAGACCTACATCGACTTGCCATGTGTCATTCTTCCTTTAATACTGTGAATAATGTCGCCGACTTGCAATCCTTGTGGAAGTGTGGTGTCTTGGCTGCGCGTTCCAACAGACCGTCTACGAACTATCCATGGTCGACACGAGAAGAGCTCGCGCGCTACCAGCCAATCAGTCTGTCAACGTTGGTAGCCACAGTGCTCGGTAAACCTCTGGACAAGACGATGAGAATGTCGAACTGGAGCCAGCGCCCTTTATCCGCTTCACAAATTTTGTACGCAGCCCTCGATGCTTGGACGCTCGTGGAGATTCATCAATCGCTACAAACGCACGGCGAATACGCGCATTTGCTGGCCGAGGTGCGGAGATCGTACAATTCGACTCGTTGATTTTTTATATTCTCGGGCCATGCAGTAGAGTTGCCATCTACATCTAGATCCTATTCACCGCGTCAACTCGTCGGCGATGACGTCTTCCCCACACCTCGACCCGCCGCCGGCCCGGGGCGACGCGCCTCGATGACGACACCGAGCGCGACGTCGCTCGAGCGAGGCGAGCGAGGCGAGGCGTCGCTCGAGCGAGGTGACGCGGTCGCGAGCGAGGCGGAGGCGTTCGCGCGAGAGACGGCGCGCGCGGTGGGCGAGTATTGGTTTCCGAACGGCGCGCAGACGCTCGACGATGCGTATAAACGCAAGTGGTTCGCGTCGAGCGATGCGATGACGATCGCGGACGAAGAGATACGGTCGACGTTTGGAGAAGCGCTGCGTCGCGTGGAGCGCGCGATGGAGGGAGAGGAGGTGGATCGAGAGAGGGTGGCGCGCGCGTACGCGAGTTGGTTGCGCGCGCCGTCGACGACGACGGCGCTCGTCGTCTTGTTGGATCAATTTAGTCGACATATTTATAGAGGGGACGCGCGTCGAGACGCGAAAGTGGAGAGAAACGATCGTATCGCGACGGTTCTGGTCGAGGATGTGTTGGAAAATAAGCGCGCGTGGCTCGATGAGCTCACGACGCCGGAGCAAGTGTTCACGCTCATGCCGTTTCGCCACACGCAAAAGACGTGCCTGCGACTGCTGCGATGCCTGGACGTGATTGACGAATGTGCGAAGACGCAAAATGAAAACAAGGCTCTATTAGAACGTTTTCGCAGGACGACGTTGAGATGCTATCAGGATTTACAGGGGAAACAGCACAAGGAGGGGGATAATATTTTGGAGCGCGCAGAGTTCACGCCGACAGAGGAAGCCATGGCGGCGATGTCCTCGCATTCGCTCTATAAGACAGTGGAGGCGTTCATGCGCAGCAGAATGAGCGAGTTCGGTAACACCATAGCGGTTTCGCTGAGTGGAGGAGTTGATTCCATGGTACTAGCCTACATCTTAAAGCATCAAGGTTTTGACGTCGTGACGCTGCACATTGACTACAAGAACAGACCAGAGAGCACGGAGGAGGCAGACTTTGTCGATGATTGGAGTGTGAGACACGGTATGAAGTTTGAACGATGTGTAGTGGACCAGATACGGCGTGGGGTTACTCCGAGAGAGCAATACGAGATAGAATCGAGGAAAATACGCTACGGTTTCTACAAGAGGAGTGCAGACGCGCACGATTTCCCTGCAGTCTTACTCGGGCATCACCACGGGGATGTACAGGAAAATATTATCACAAATCTAATGCGGGGTGCGAATTTACTGACAGTAAATGGGATGTCAGAAGAAGGAATCGTCGAAGGTGTTCGTATCTGGCGCCCGATGCTTCCCCACGTGAAAGATGATGTGCTCGATTTCGCACACACGTACGGGGTGCCGTACTTTTTAGATTCAACACCGACTTGGAGTACGCGGGGTAAGCTCAGAAATCAGCTCGTACCATTGCTCGAGGACATGTTTGGGGATGGATTTCTGCGGAATGTTACCATGATTGGTGAAAACAGCGACGAACTTCGCGAAATGGTGGACAATGCACTCTTCAAACCGTTTTGGGATGCGACGAGGGTGAGCGACGTCGGCTGTTACGTTGACTGCACGCCTTTCATATCTCAGCCCATCTTCTTCTGGAAGCAGGTGATTCGGGAGACTTGTCACGGTCTCGGAGCGAGCATGATAAAAGATCGGTCCGTGCGCATGTTGATGGCTCGAATAAAGCGGGAAAGATCGACCAAAGATGGATGGTTGTGTCTAAAAAAGGAAAACGCAACTTTCGTTCAGGGCAACACGTTCGCCATGTTCACATCCGAATTCATGCCCAGATCGCCTGACATAGTGCCAGGAATGTCGATTACTTTAGATTCTGCTGAAAAGTCCTTCGAAATCGGTAATTGGCAAGTCAGACTCGAGGTGGTACCGAACACGAGCACGGATGGAGGAGATTCGTCACCTCTGAAAGCTCCAGCAATTTCTGTATGGGACGTTCTTGAAAACGACATATCGTACTGCATCTCATGCAAAGAGCTACCAGCTCTATATGTCATAGATCCAGAGATGCGGTTCCCTCCGACGCAGAATCTTGACACATTGGTGAAGAACGCACTGCCTCTCGTCGTACCTTCAGAGTTGAGCTCTGTTCACCTGCCGAAAGAGAGTCGACCGCCGCGCAAATTCCGTCGTTGGGATTTGCCAGCACTCGAGTCACCGACTTGCGTCAGGGTGACTCTAAAGTTTAGACGCACCAAACTCTTCGTCGTGGCCCCGATGAACGACGAGTGAGCCTCCAGTGTAACAACAGAACAAAGAGAAATAGTTAATCTCCCGTGTGCGGCCCTTTGAGAGAAACCTGCCACGTGTTCGATCCCGAATCGATATTGGAGAACGCCCTCAACCGATCCAACCCATCTCTCGCCATCGCCAGTCTTCGAGCGATCTCCGCGTCGTCCGTCAGCTCGCGCGCTTCGCGAAACTCGAGTTTAATTTCTTCGGCGATGGCCGTCCTGTTCTTGCTCGGGAAACGGAGCGCAGAACGAAGTATGGCGCGATACAGATGAAGCGTCGATGATGTCATGTCCACAACGGGCCGTCCACGATGTCGCGATCGGTGAATTTTTCGCCCTTCCGAGGACTGAGGTTGGTGAGCGGGACGAAGACTGACGGAAGATGATGAAAAACGCCTCACACCATGGCGTCCTCGTTTCGTCGCCTCGCTCTCGCGGGAGGTGCGAGCGCGAGCGCCGCTCTCGGCGCGTACGTTGGAATGGAAGAGGGCGCCCAGAGATCGGTGATCTTTTGGGCGAACGCATTCCCGGTCTATCTGCAATATCGAGCGGTGCAAGCGCGAAACAGGGACGGGGTGCGTTTGGGAGTTCCGGCGTGGACGGGGCTGACACTTGATGATGACGCCGCAAACGCAGCCTACGAGGCGTTGCACGACAAGTACGCATTACCCGTGAGAGATTTAGTGTACTCTATGCGAGGTTTCTACCTGAAAAATGCACAGTTACTATCGACGAGGGACGACTTTGTCCCGCGCCAATATCTATCGTGGTGCAAGGATACGCAGGATAGCGCTCCAGCTGAGATGAAGCCAGGAGAGGCGAGAGAGATCGCGATAAGAGAGCTAGAATCAAACGGTCACGTGGATGTGTTCGATGAATGGGAGGAGAAACCCATCGGAGTTGCAAGTATTGGGCAGGTCCACAGAGCGAAACTGTCGAAAAAGTACGGTGGTCACACCGTCGTCGTGAAGGTGCAGGCACCCGGTATTGAAAGGCGTTTTCGAGCGGATATTCGGACGTGTATTGACTTCTGTAGGTTGGCGATGCCCCAACACGTGCCACCATTGGAAGAGATTGAGAGACAATTCTTGACGGAGTTTGACTACTGCGCCGAAGCTGAGAACCTCGAGGAGGTCCGCTCCATTGTCATGCCCAAATGGGGTAAGAAGGTGTATATTCCCGCACCTCATAAAAGTTTGTGCACAAAAACAGTCTTAGTGATGGACGAGGTACCTGGTAAACGTCTGGCGGATGGAATTCGCGATCAGTTTGAAGCCATAGCGCGTTACAGAGGGACCACTACAAGTAGCTTGGAGGAGCAAGAACGGCAAAAGATTGGAAGCGGCAGTTTGACGACACCGGACGTGAAACAAGCGGCAGAGCGAACGAAAAGAGTAAATACGCTACTTCAGATTCGACATTCACTGTTGAGCCCTTTCAAGCTCGCGTACAATCTATCTCCATTTAGATTACTGACAGGTCCAGTCAGTCGACGACCACCGCCCCCGCTCATCAATTTAGGTGCTCTTCTTCAAACTTTAGTCGACGTGCACGCTTATGAAATTTTCGAAATTGGTGTTTTCAATGGTGACCCACACCCTGGCAACATCGTACTCATGCCAGATGGTAGGCTCGGGCTGATTGACTACGGACAAGTGAAGCGCATCGATGAGGATGCTCGCCGAGTGTACGCCAAGCTCATATTAGCCGTAGCCGAGGGCGACGTTGACGAGTGCCACCGATTAGTTCAGTCAGAGAAACCCGAAGGGTTTGGTGCGAAGAGTAAGAATTCAGATCCAAATGTCAGCTTCAAACTCGCGACGTTTTGGAACGACCGAGACACCCCAGACGTCACCGAAGGGCTCAATTTGCAGGAGTTTTTAGACGAGATGCAGTCACGAGATCCAGTCATCAAAGCACCTGACGAGATGGTGATGATCGCTCGCGTTTCAGTATTATTGAGGGGTATGGGTAACGCTTTCAACATCAGACTCCGAATGGCGGATGCATGGCGTGTAGATGCGGAAAAATTGTTGACGAGAACCGACCCCGAGTACTTTCTTCTAGCAAAAAAATGAATCGACGCACTAGATCGCGTTATAGTATCATAATAACTACTCAGTTGGTTTAAAGATTAAAATCCAAAGTATCTCTAACCTACTTCTTTTGCACATTCTTCAACGTCACACAGACTTCGACGACGTCATCCTTGACGGTGAGAGCGACGGAGAGTGGATTACCTTTTTTACCACCCTTTTTACCCTTACCATTCTTGCCGTCCGTTTCCTCTTTCGACTTCTTCTTTCCATCCTTCACCTTCGCTACGTCCTCTTCTTCAGGAAGGCCGGCCGCTTGACGCTCCTTCTTGATTTTTCGCTTCTGCAAGAACTCCTCCTTCTTGGCTCTGATACTCTCCAGAGCGCTCGGCACGTCGGTAGCTTTCGCCACGACACTGACCTGGATCTTGGCAAAATAAGCCAAAGTATCGAACGAATGTTGAATAGTCGCGGAAGTTGCCGCGTTTTTCCCACCTCTCTTATTCTTCTTCTTGTTGTATCCACCGCTGATGGAGAACATATCGTCTTCGTCGTCGCGCTTCACGAGTTTCATCCCCTCCACTCCCTTTGTCACTTCCTCAGTTGGCTTGGTCACTGCAGTGGATTGTTCATTGTTCTTCGACACGTCCCACTGGGCTAAGTAAGTGACGAGAGCATCACACGCGGAGACTTCGTCCTCAAACGGTTCGGGCGCGTTCTCCAACTCCCATTGCTTGCGGGCTTCCTCGCGCGCCTTTCTCTCTTCTTGCGAAGCCTCCCACTGAGCCTGCTTAATCTCCTTTTGTTGCGCTCGGAAAAGCTTTTCTTGCGCCCAATACTGGTCGTCAATTTTCTTTTGTTCGGCACGAAGCTTATTAATCTGCTCACGCGTAGCCTTGATCTGTTCATAGGCGGCGCTTTTCTCTTCGTTGAGCTTGGGCACGTCGGCGTTCGCGGCGTCATCCTTACTCTTCACGTCGTTCAATTTCGAGCGAATCTTCGCTTGCTCCGCCTTGATAGAGTTGATCTCCGCATCTTTTGCTCTGATGCGATCTAAACATCCCTTTCTAGTCGCGTCATGCGCGGTAATGATGGCTTGCTTTTCGGCGTATTCTCGCACGAGGTCGCGGTTTTTGTTGAGACTCTTGATCTGCTGAATCAATCTCTTTTCTTCGGCGAGCGGCATCGTCTCGTGACCCAACTTTGAGTCAATTCTCTGAATTTCCTTGTCGATAGATTCATCGGTGAGGAATTTCGTCGTCGAACGCATCGCGTTCGCCTCGGCCCGAACGTGATCTCGTTTCTCGTCGCTCGCCCGCAACTCCTCGCGGATCGCGTCCCGCTGCGCGATCTTCTCGTTCGCGATCGCGTTCAACGCCTTGACCTTTTCCAACAGCGGCGCATTCGCCGTCGAACTCGCCTTTCTCCTGTCTCTCTTCGCGTTCACGATCGCCTTAATCTCCGTGATCCGCGCCTGATGCCCATCGGTAATCGCCGAGAGTTTCGAGATCTCAGCCTCGAACGACGCGCGGTTCGGCTTAAGCGGTCGCGCGATTCGCTTCTTCGGCGCCTCCATCTCGACGGTGGACGCCGTCGTCAACACGCTCTCCGGAGATTCGCTCCGCGCCGCCGTCTCACCGTCCACCATCGCCCTCGGTCGGTCGATTGTGTCGCCGACGGTGGCACGCCCGACGACGCGCGCGCCGAGGCGCGGCGACCGACCGTTTTCGAAAAACAAAATAAAAAAATTCGATAGGTTTATGTTTCCTAAAGTAGGGGGAACGCCGAGAATCGAACTCGGGACCTCCTCGAGACTTGCGGACGGACGTGCGCGCCTCGAGTCACGTGCGGTATGAGTTGTGAATCGTCGCCGTGTGTGTCGCGACTCGTTCGAAGAGCACCCAAACGAGGAATCATACCACTAGACCACATTCCCTTTCCTTTCCCTTTTGTACATGTACATAGGTGTTTCATACGCACAGTATGGGTACGCTACGATAATAAGCGAGAGTGTATGATCGAAATCGTCCACATAGATGTATCGGTAAATGTTACGGGCGCGTCTCGCACCGCGCGTCGCGTTCGATTCCCCGGCCATCGCGCCCGAGGGGACGACCGCGAGACCTCGTCGTCGGGACTCGTCTCCGTCGGTCGGTCGCGTCGCGTCGCGTCGCGTAGACGTCGCGTCGCCTCGCCTCGCCTCGTCTCGCCTCGTGCGCGCGTTCGCCCGCGCGCGCGGTCCGTCGGTCGGCGTCGCGATGGGTGTCGAGGACGAGGACGAGGACGAGGACGTCGTCGACGTCTACGCGACGACGAGGAGGACGAGGACGGGGTCGAGGAGGTCGAGGGCGACGACGATGTCTTCGTCGCCGTCTCGAGGAGGCGCGCGCGCGGGAGGGAGGCGGAAGGAGTCGGAGACGGGAGCGGAGGACGCGGCGCGGTCGTTGATGCTCGAGGTTGTGCGAGAACAGTGCGCCCTCTTGCGAGAGGAGCGCGCGCGTGGGGACGAGGCGGAGGGTGAATTGAGTCACGTCACGGCGCAGGCGGACGCGCTGTCGGCGAAACTGGACGATATCTCGAACATGTTCGCGACGAGGCGCGCGCGAGGGGGGGACGCGTCGAGCGTCGAGACGGCGACGTCGAATCGATTACGGATCGAAAACGAACGATTGAAGCGAGAGGTGACGGCGTTGATGCGAGAGATGCGGGAGAAGGATGAAGAACTTGATCGGCTTCGCGCGCGAACGAGTGAATCGCAGACGGTGGTGACGAGCGAGAGCGATGCGCGTTCCGCGTCGCTCGGCGAACGAAGAAGGCTGATGCGCGAATTGGCCGAGGCGCGAAAAGAAATCGCCGCCGCGAAGCAGGCGCGCGCGAAAGCGCTCGCCGAAGCGTTAGAACTCAGAAAAAAACTAGAAATGGTATCGTCGGATCGATCCGAGACGATACAGGTTCCGACGGCGGATACGGCTGTCGAAAACGGCGGCGGCGCCGCGGGCTGGGCCGACGTTGACTGGCACGCGGCGTACGCCGAGATGGATTCCATCAAGGAAGAAAAGCGTAAACCAGCGAATTCCGGTGGAAGTTTAGATTCGATAAAAGAAATCGACTGGGACGCCGCGTACGCAGAGATCGAAGAAGTGCGGGCGCGTAAACGAGGCGAGCTCGGCGAACAGAATACGGTGAATAGCAGTATTAAAATTTAATCAATCCATCTCGAGCGTCGTGAAATACTTGAGCAAATCACCCTTTTCACCTCTCGCTTCCTTGATGAGTCGTTTCAACTCACGCGGCTTCTTGATTTGGCCTTGAATTCCGATCTCATCGTCTCCCTTCGGAACGACCCAAAGAGGCCACGCGTCGCTATATCCCTTGCAAATCGCGTCCGGCTTGATGACATCCTCGTGTCCGGGCGAATTTTGATAGACGCCGTCGGGGAAACATTCGACGTAGTCAATGTATTCCATCGCTTCCTTACCGAGGAGTTCCTTTTGTTTGTTACAGTTCTCGCACCAAAAAGCGCCGTACAAACGCGCGCCAGCCTCCTTCAACTCTTTCGCGACGGCGATGGCCTCTTCCGTCGATTCTTTCTGGACCACGTACTTGGTGTACGGCACCGCGACGACCTTTTTAGCCTTTTCCTCTTTCGCGGCGATCGCGCTCAACGGCGCGAACGTCGAGACGAGCGCGGCGGTGGAGAGTCCGAGCATCGCGCGTCTATCCAACTCGGCGTCGGATGCGTCCCGCGTCGCCGCGCTGCGGACGCGAGACGCGCGCTCGCGTCGCTCGGACGCGCGGCGGGGCGCGACGCGGAGGTTCGTGGTCACTCTGGCGCGCGCGTGCATCGTTTCAGTCGCGTCGAACGTCACCGTGTGCGGTCACATCGATCGCGATCGATATCTTTCTCATCCATATCCACCGGGAGCGCGTATGTTACAAATCCTACGTTTCGTGCGCTCGGCGAGCCGAGGGGGCGTCACGAGCTCGCGTCCGCCGTGAGCTTATCTAAAATGCTTTGCACGCGATGCTTCATGACCGGTTGACCTCTCTTTGTCTTCTTTCTCATGAGATTCTTTTTATCGCGTCGCGTTCTGCGCTGCGCGTCGAGCGCGGCGGCGCGACGAGCCTTTTCCTCTAAAAATGCCTTCTTCTGCGCTTCGCGTTCCTCACGGGCCACTCGCGCTTTCTCCCACGCCTTCTTGACCGGATCGAATTTCTTCTTCTTACCTTTGACGGTGACCTGCTCCTCGGGCGTCTCGTCGTCGTCTTCTCGTCCGCCTCCTCGCTCCGCCTCCGCCTCCTCCTCCTCCTCCTCCTCCTCGCTCTCCTCCTCCGCACCGCGTTCCTCCCGACCGCTCGTTCCCTCCGTCGCGAGCTCTGGATTATCAATCAACGCCAATCGTCGCTCGTACGCCTCGGGATCGAACGCATCGTCGCGTTCGTACCTCCCCGTCAACTTGCGCCGCAGTCTCTCGTACTTGGCTCTTCGAGCCGCCCCCTCGGCGCGCGAACGTTTGATGCGCTCGCGCTTATCGTACGTTGACTTCCGCGCCTTGATGAATCGATCGATGGACAGCGCGTCCCGTCCGCGTCTTCGCATCTCCGTTCGACGCGGCGCGCCTCCTCGCGTCGCGTCGCGTCGCGTCTTCCCGACGCCGCCGTCGTCACGGCTCGCGTCGCGCGCGATGTCGGATGCGCGCGCCCCCATGTCCCTCTCGGCGCGCGCTCGACGCGGCGCGCGCTCGAAGATGGACGCGCGCGGTCTCTCGACGCGACGCGCGTCGAATCTCCGCGCGACGACCGCGAACGCTCGACCGCGCGCGGCGAAGAGTGACGACGAATCGTTCGCCTCGGAGGCGGCGCGTGAGTGCGCGCCGCGGCGTCGTCGACGCGACGGTCTCGGCGCGCGCGTCCGCGAGAGAGGATCGAACGATGGAGTTCCCGGAGAGCCTGTCGAAAGCGTTCGACGGCGTTCGAAGCGTCGTGGACGGCGCCACGCGCGCGAGGGAGGCGGCAACGGCGCGGATAGATCGAACGAGTTCGGACGCGGCGTTCGCGCTGGCGAAGACGATCGAGACGACTCGACAGCGCGTGAACGACGTCACGGGAACGGCCGTGGCGCACGCGGAAGCGCTCGCCGAGCGCGCGAGAGAGAGCGAAGACGAATTCTTTAAGAGGGTGAGCAAAAAGGCTGTGGAGACGGCGCGGGAGAACCCGCTGACGACGGGGGCGAGTACCTTGGCTTTTTTGGCGCTCGCGCTTCCGGGACCGCGAGCGTTGCTTTGGCGGTCAACACTGGGGAGATTACAGAGCGAGGAGGCACTGTTTAACGCGTGCGTTCGCAGGAGTGAAACGTTAGCGCTCGACGCCGAGGCGGCGAGCGCGGACGTACGACGGTTGGCGGAAGCGGCGAGCGCGGCGGAGATTGAAATGAAGCGAGGGGCGGCTAATTTACGTTCGGTGGCGAGAGAGCTGCGATCGATCGAATCGAAGACGTACGGCATGGATAACAAGGCATCGACCCTGCTCAACGATCTGCGCGTGCTCCCGGGCAAGGACGCCTCGGCGCTGCAAGAACGCGTCGCCGCCACCGTCGACGAAGTCGCCACTCATCGCAACGCCGCCCTCTCGTCCCTCAAGCGCATCTTCAAGAGCGGCATCGAGGTGTGATCGCTCTCCGAACTAGCTCTATTTGTAACACATTCGCGCAACGCTCCCCGTCTTCTTCGCGCGCGCGTCAGAGTCAGAGAGACGCGGACAACCACACACACCGAGGAGCGCCAACACCACCCCCGGTGCGAAGTCTTTCGTTCGCGCGTGAGAAATGGAAAAGATTGTGCGCGCGCCCGCGGCGCTCGATGCCGTTTTGTACGACGCGCGGTGCCCTGGGGTGATTTTCACAGTTATGGGTGTCGTGCGCACGGCGCGCGCGACGGGCGCGACGGGCGGGACATCTCGACGCGCGCGTCGGTGGTCGGAGGGAGCGGAAGGAATAATGCGCGCGGTGTTCGCGGACGCGCGCGTCGTTCGCGCGACGAGACCGCGCGCGCCGACGCGGCGAGCGTGCGCGAGCGCGACGTCGGCCGGCGGTGATGCGCGGGCGACGACGCGTCGCGCGACGTTGATGGGTCTGGGCGCGCTTCTGTCCCCGCCGAGACGGGCGCACGCGGCGCAAACGTATAAGCGTTCGATTCGTGAGCGCTTCGAGACGTCCATCTCGTCGGCGACGCGGGACTATTCGTTCTCTTTCCCCGACGACTGGGTCGCCGAAATCGTCAGCCTCAACGACGGCAAACTTTACGGCGTGGACACGAGGTACAGGTCGGAATCTGGAAACGGTCAATTGGCGGTTAGTGTCTTGCCCTTCGTGGGGGCGGATGGGATCAAGGAGGCGGGAACTCCGGAGGAAGTGCTCGATCGGTTCGAGGAACTGATAGGAGCGTATTGGGAGCAAAACGGATTCGGTAGTCCGGGAAGAGCGGGAGCTTTAAAAATGGCGTCTCTTTCGAATAAGATGGGTGTAGATTATTACAAGTACGAACTCGTCTCACCACACAATTTGATTTCGGCGTGCATCGTCGATGACGAATTGTATTTAATGGTTGCGAGCTGCGGCGCGAGAAGTTGGAAGAGCGCAGAGGGCGACCTTCGAGCGATTGTCGACTCCTTCACGGTGCCGGCATGAATGTACACCACTGCACTGTAATGTATCGTCAAAATATCTTTTACTGTTTCCATCATTTCCACGTGTCCGGTAATCGCTGCGATTTCGAAGTGATTTTCGTAAAGCGATGCTGCGCCAGACTTCTCTGCATAGCACGTTGCGGTCGTTCAGTTGGCATTCGAAATTGCTCCAACATTGCTGGAAACTCGGGCGGATGTCCTTTATCGAGTCTCGTACTTGTACTGGTAGAGGGGCCGTCTCCGACACGTGCCGTCGACCGCAAGCGACCACCCTCTTCGGATTCAAACTCTCTCGTTAAACGTCGTCTTTGTGCGACCGGTGGTGATGGAAGAAGAGATCGAGGCGGCGGCGTCGGAGATGTGTCAAGATTCAGCACTGGCGACGGCGTGTCCACTCCATGCGTGAACAACGAATGCGGCCGGCGACGTGGCGTGGAATGCAATAACGATGATTCGAGCGAGAGAGAGTTGAGCTCCGCAGAATCGTCGAGTCGCTGCCGCTTAATCGGTGAGAGGAACTGAATGCCTGGTACATCTGGATATTCTGCACGAGCTTTTTCACGGGAAAGTACCGATAATGGAAATCCAATGTTGTCCAGCTGCAGAGATTTGATTGTATCTAGACTGACCTGATAGGATTTCTGTATGTCGCGCCGAACGCGTTCATTGTTGAGCAACGCGTACGCTGAAATTGGATTGAGGAGCGGGTAAATTTCACACAGGCGCAGCTCTTCTTCTGATGGTTCTGCTGATATGGGTGCATGCAAATCTGATAATTGATCACGTCTTGGACGAAGCACGTCGTACAGAGTTGGGACCAGTTCTTCTTCGAGACAGTATTGAAGATGAATCGTAATATTCATTTGAAGCGAATCCGAGCGTAGACGTCGCTCAAGTGACTTGGCAAGTTGCAAAAATTCAATATCTCCTTCATAGATGATAGTACCCGCATAAAAAGAATTTGCCATCGCCACCATTAAATCTTCAACGATTGAAAATAGCTCGAGTTGTGTGGGGAGACCTTCCGCAAAGTATTCCGGCACGATCAGTATGACGCCGTGAACGTCGTCGCCCACAGTCACGCAGGCGTCAGTATCAATGACAAAACGCCGACAAATCACTTCAGCGTTATGACGGCTTAAACGTTGTTGTACTTGAGCGAAGAGATCTTCCCTTGCCTGAACAATCTGCCGCGCTGTGTTGAAGACGACAACGTGCTGCGGTGAATCAAACATGGTAGTTTCGTGCAAGAGCTGTTCTTCGTCGTCGCAAACAAAACTTGGGTCGTGAGATGCATCGGCTTTTCGAGGCTGCTCTAGAGCTGAAGACGCTGGTTCCAGAGTAGATCGTTGAAACAATTCGTTTTCTTTCATGGCGAGCACATGGATGGAGTTGTTCACGGCGTGTCTGGAAGAGCCAACCGATTGAATGGTCTCGAGTGCGCCATCCGATGGCGCGTAGTAAACGCACGTCTCGAACAGATGCAATGGAAAAAAATCATGGGACACGTGATCCTCGAGGACGAAAACCACGTCCGATTTGCTCGCCGCAAATTCGACAGCGTGTACGAAATCGTCTGCATCATCGCGACTAATGTGTATAAACTCTTGCTTGCCGTCGAATTGACTGGTTCGCATGTTCATTTTGGAGACGAGCGATTTGACTTGAAAGAGACCCATCGTGTTAGGAAAGATGATGAGCATTTTACCTCCAGTGACTACCAGCTGTGTGACGTAATTCTTCAATAAACGCATTTTAGGATGATCAACATCTTCCCGCGCATCTTGACGTTCGATCAACGTCTTAATGTCGGACAAATCATACTCTTCTCGGACATTTCTTCGCATGAATACGTTAGCCATATGAAATCCGTACACATGAACGAGACTAGCTGCTGCCTGGCAGCAGAGTAAGCTCTGTAGATGCCGCATCAGTGGCAATTCTTGCTCGAAATACCGAATAGCTGATTTCAGATCGTCCGATGCATCGAGTTGGAATCGAGGTATCATTCGCTGGACGTCTAATGGTAATATCTGTGAGATGTATGCGTATCGATCAGCGAGAACTTTGATCAAATCGAGCTGGCACGAGTCAGGATCGATCTCGACGATTTCGATCGAACACTCGTCAGTGTCTCGTTTCTTGTGGAAAGAGAGCGATTCGCTCAGCTTCGGAGCGGCGGCCTGTTCGGGATCCGGATCCTTCATGACAACATTCGATAGTGGCATGCTATCCCACGTCCAATCTTCTCCATCGTCTTCGAGCCGTATTTCTTCGAACACCTGCGGAATTTGTGCCGCCTTCTCGACTTGATTACTTTGCTCAAGAACATCAAATAAGTTTGGAAAAGGAACTTTCCACTTGGACAGAGCGGGCGCAATCTCTTTCGCAACCTGTACCGTTTCCATGATACTTCGCATCGCGTCGTCCGCTCGAGCGATGTCATCATCCTTTTTCATCTGTGGAACAACCATTGATTGCAGTTTGGACTCGTCAAAGTTGATAAATTTCTGCGTCACCGTTTCTTTCGCTCGTTTTCGATAGAAATCATCATTGAGTTCATCGCGCTCGTCGATAGTTTCGACGTTGCCGGCACGTATGGTTAACGATTTTAACGAAGAATTGATATCGGCTCCCATCGTATCCGCGTCGAAAGTCTCCATGAATGGGGATGCTCTATCTGTATCTTGAGCATCAACCTTTTTCGCTATGTCGTCGAGTTGATATTTCATCGGCAAGTCGATGTGACCTTGAAATACAAGATTTTTCAAGTATCCCTTGACAGCTGGATCCATTTCAAAACGTACACTCTTCTCACACACGCTGACGTCTTCCGCGATCGAGAGCAAGTGCGCCAGAGGAGAGGTGAAACTAGTTTCGTCGGTGGCGACCGTCTCGCGGCAACTCGGAAATAACGTCGTGAATTCCTTGAATATTTTAGTACTCCGCATCGCATCCACGTTCGTCGCGCTCGTCTCTGAAACAACATCGTATCTCTTTTGTAAATCATTCTCGACGCATTCGAGCGCGTCGAGCGCGTCGTCATCCAACTCAAACAACCTCTCCGACGCCGTTTTAAAACTCGCCTCGGAGATCGCGACGTGCATCGCCCTTCGCGTCTCGTCGTCGTCGTCCACGACGGGAACCTCCACCATCGCCATCCCCGATCGCCTCGCGTTCTTCACCGTCACCCGCGTCTCTCCACCATCGCGTCCGCGATCATCGATCGATATCTTCGTCGGCGCGAACGCGGCGCGAACGCTCGGAAACGTTTCGTCTCGACCCATCCACGCCGTCGTCTCCTCACACTTCATCACCGGTATCGCTCGCACGATATCCATCGCGGTGTACGCTCTCGCCTTCAAACCACACCCACCCCATCGCATCGCTCCCGTCATCGCGTCATCAAACGTCACCGTCTCGTCGTCGTCCTCGTCGTCCTCGCGCGCCTCCTCCGCCTCCGTCATGTCGTACGCTTCGATCGCCTCACGAAGCTTCACCGCCGCCGCCTCCGACCCATCTCCCACGAGCGCGTGTCTCAATGCGTCTCTTCGCACGTCCTCCGCGCGCGTGGACGCGTACCGCATCCCGCGCGCGCGTCTCCCGTCTCTCATTCATTCATTCATTCATTCATTCATTCCCTCTCGGAAAAAGTATCGATTCGTATCGATGCGTCTCGATCGATCGATGTCTCCTCGTGCCCTCAACCTTCGGGTCACGACTCGTCCCACACCACGACATCCCGCGTCGTCGCGCGCATCCATACATCGCACGGTCCGAGACCCATACGCGCGCGCGACGACCTCTGCGCGCGGACGACCACGTCACCCTCGGCCTCGGCGCGCGACGTCGCGCGACCGCAGAGCTTCGGCGCGCGGGACGATGGCGTGTGCGATGACGACGTCGACGACGACGACGGCGACTGTGATGTCGCGCGCGATGTCGTCGTCGTCGAGACGGACGCGCGGAACCGCGAGACGCGGGACGACGACGACGGCGACGACGACGGACGGGGACCGCGCGAGGAGGGTTTCCACGCCGCCGCGTGGGACGATGACGATGAGACGCGACGCGCGCGTGGTGACGCGCGCGGTGGCGGACGCGGAGGCGGATGAGGATGGGAAACCGCGGGCGAGGCTCGTTCGGGGGGCGGACGGGAAGTTCGTTCGCGAGGGGAGCGAGGGCGGGGGGGGACGCGGGGGCGGCG
>CEUM01137850.1_pt1 | contig 18708 bp, 19 predicted proteins | sample 356421 | NCBI WGS metagenome assembly CEUM01 (sample SAMEA2622716, study PRJEB7988) | marine metagenome | biome: marine biome (ENVO:00000447); feature: surface water layer (ENVO:00002042); material: "saline water (ENVO:00002010), including plankton (ENVO:xxxxxxxx)" | depth 5 m | reverse complement strand
ACAGCGCTGTACCATTGGATTGAATTAAATCCCAGCGTACGGAGGGTGACGTCAAAAATTATCCCCACGAATATAACAGCGAGGAGCACCCCTCCGATTACGGCGAGCCCGAAGATAAGCTTGTTATAGCCTTTACTGATGAGTGTCATTTCATGAACGCGAAAAACGCCCCCAACCTAAATAGGTTGAGGGCGCAAATTTAACGCCGTCTATTGACCGTGGAAGAGCCTGCTGAGCTCTTTGGCTTCGGGAGAGTTGAGTTTTTTCAGCCGCTCAACGGGGGTGCCATTAGCTAGCGCGATATATTTTTTGGCCGCGGCTCCAGACATCACGATCTCTTCTGCGCCGCCCTTCTTGTATACCTCTCTCTCTTTTTCAACGAGAGGAGCCCAGATTTTTGCCGAAATCCGCTCCCAATCCTCACCGACTTTAAGAAGAATCTTTTTGCCTTCGGGACTAAGTTTTGCAAGGGCCTTGTTGCTTACAAATGTGCAGGCTTCAATTTGATAAAATGAGGGATGCACTGTGTGGGTAACAAACTTGTTCCACTTAAATTTCCGGGTCCAGAGGTTCGGGAAGGGGAAACCGTCGACCACACCCCTCTGTAGGGCTTCGTATATTTCCGGAACGTGAACAGTCATAGTAGTCGCGCCAAGTCCCTTAAGAAAGCCGTCATAAATTGGAACGGAACGCATCTTGAAGCCTTTTAACGATATCACCCCATCGGGGCCAATCGTCGGCTTTTTTCTCAGATACAACTGAAATTGAACGCTTGAGGCGGTGTGCGAGAGAATGATCCCATTCAGCCGTTTGCTTACAGCCTTGTTGAGGACTGCCATACCACCGCTTTTTCGAGCATCCCAGGGTTTTATTTGCTGTGCGGAAAGGGCATCGACCTCTGGGATGGAGCCCTGCAAATAACTCGCCGCCGTGTACATGAGGTCGTAAACCCCCGATTTAAAGCCTTTGGCCTGCGCGGCGGGCTTGCCAAGCTCAGAGCCTCCCGTCCACTTAATTTTGAAATGGCCTTTACCGCGTTTGTTCGCTTCTTCAATGAAGGGCAAGTAGTCGTTTGCGACCATCGGAAAGCTCTTTGGCCATCCTGATATACCCTTTAGGGTAACTTCAGCTGCCTGTGCTGCTGGGATTGCGAAGATCCCGCTGATTGCGACCGCGGCTACTGTCACTATCGAAAATCTGTTCATAATTATCTCCCTGTTTTGACCAACCTTTAAAGGCCTCTTGGAGCGTCCCCTATTTTCTTTCATGACGCAAGCTCAACAACCCTAATCTGGGGTAGTGATTTATGTCGGCAGGGCGATCTTTTTTCCATTTGCCGCATACCAAAGCGTTACTGTCGCAGCGATTAATAGCAACGGCATGGCGCCGATATTGACCCAATTCCAGCCGAAAAAGTGGATAAATGCTCCGGAAGACAGAGATCCGCACGCGACAACGGTGTAAATAATCTGGTTCATCATGCCCTGCGTTTTTGCGCGTTCCGCGGGTGTGTAGGCGGTTGTCATCAGGCTGGTGGCGGCAGTAAAGGTGAAATTCCACCCCACGCCCAGCAGGAACATCGACAGCCAGAAATCGAACACCTCGATACCCGATAGTGCGATGCCGATACATGCGGCTTCCAGCAGCAGGCCGACCATGATGATCGTGACCTCGCCAAATTTCCGGATCAGAAGTCCGGTAAACACACCTGGTGCGAACATTGCGAAAGTGTGCCAAGCGATCACATTGGCCGTTGCGGCAAAGCTGTGGCCACAGATCGAGATCATCGCGATGGGTGTTGCCGTCATCAAGAAGTTCATCACGGTCTGTCCAACCGTTGCCGAGATAGCCGCCGCGATAAAAACAGGCTGCCTCATGATTTTCGACATTGGCCGCTGTTCGCCCTCAAGCTGGGATTTAGTAAGGTTCGGGATTCGAAGGAAAACGAGTGCCATTGCGGCAACCACCGCGGTGCCGGTTAGAAACATGAAGGTCCCACCGAATTGCCGAACGTCGCCAGAATACCAACTATCCGGAACCATGTTTTCTCCCCAGATAGCCAGCCCGGCGCCAGCGAACCCAGAAAATACGCCACCAGCTAAAACGAGGGAAATCGCGACGCTGCGGTATCTCTCTGAAATGCCGTCGGCAGCGGCAAACCTGTAAAGTTGCGCGAAACCCGAATAGAAGCCAAAGACAAGCCCGCCGAGCGAAAGAAGCCAGAAGTTCATGTAAATGACCGCAGAAAAGCATAGCGCACCGCTGACGGTGGCAAGACCTGTCCCGATCAGGAAACCGGCTTGCCTGCCGGTTCGCCGGGAAATCATCGAGGCGGCCCATGCGGATAGTGCGGTGCCGATAACAACCGCTGCGGCGGGCAGGGTGGCCAGCGCTAAATGCGGCGCAAACCCAGGTAAAAGGGCAACCGCAGGAGCTGCAACCATAAAGAGACCGCGCCCCGTGCCGAAAAGCATCTGACAGGTGCTGAGGACGGCAACGTTACCGATATCTTTTCCGCGGTAGCTCAATACAAAACTCCAAGAAAAACGCCCCGGCCGAGGCGGCCGGGGCGATCTTCGTTAAAAGATACTGCGCGGTTCAGGAAGCGCTGCCAAACAGAATTTGATTTGTTCGTTTAATTATATCTGCCGACATACCGACACTTTCATCGACGACCTTATGTACGTCCTCGGCGCTCGTGTATGTAACCTGCAGCTTTCGCTTTTTCATATCAGCTACGAACGCCGGGTCCTTTGCCATATCTACGAATGCAGATTTAAGGAATGCCGTTCGTTCTTTCGGAACGTCTTTGTGGACTGCTAGGCTGCGACCGATGGCTATTAATGAAGACATAAAATTAACGATTGGTCTGTCTTCTGCTGCGACGAGGTCTTTAAGGTTCGGAACCCCTGCTAATTCCGGGTCCGGCGTGGGACCCATCTGCATGACCGGGACAGCAAAACCACTTTTGAACCAAGCCTGGCGATTGGTCTTAAAGGCTAGCCAAGTGAGATTGATGCCCGCAGCTTCGCCCTGCTCCATCGCGAGGAGCATTTTTTTTGAGCCTTTGTAACCTCGAACAATCTTGATCTTGGTTCCGAGTAGACCGTTGATCAACGCTGGCACTTGGCAAGTTTGAGACCCGAGGCCGGAGCAGGCAAATGGCACCGCTTTAGACTTCAGGTCTTTCCATGCTTTAACGCCAGAGTCTGCACGAACGGCTGAAAGTGAGTTGCTCCGGACCGCTGCACCAAGCCATCGGAAATCTCGTGAGTCATATTTGGCCTTTTTGGGCTTCAACATCTGAGTGATGGCAAGGGTATCGGGTGGCAGTATGATCGCTGTTCCATCCCTCTTGGCAACGTTGGCATAGTAGTTCGTCATTTTGAGGCCGCCTGCACCCGGCATTGATTTGACGATTACTGAATCGGCACCAATGCGAGGTCTTAAATGCTCCCCCATGATGGTGGCGCTCTTGCCGTAGGTCCCTCCGAGGCCGTAGCCGATGTAGATTTCGACCGTTTTGCCCTTGTAAAAACCCTTGGCGGATTGGGCCGTCACGGCGGTCGCGCCTACGGCCAGTGCGGCTGCGGTCGCAAGAGTGGTTGCTAGAATACGTTTCATGGTTCCTCCCTGAGTGGATGTGGGCCTTAAGGCTCGTTAGGTGATTGGGATATAAGATCAGAAACATGCACCGGACTCAATTGCTCAGTTTCCTGTGCATTTGATATTGGCAACCTTACCGCGTTTCCGGATGGCGGCATGTCGGGAACGCGGGACAATTTCTATTGAAGCATGGACGGACCTCGGCTCAAACTCGTAGTCTTTCTGTAGTGCAACCAGAAACCCGTTTCTTGATAGAATTCGTCACATCCAGTTGGACCCGCCTTCCGCCTAACCTCCGGGGTATCTTGTGGCTGCTGATGGGCACGCTGGCATTTTCGGTCAACGATTTGTTCGTCAAATCGCTGGGCCAGACCATGTCGCCGTTTCAGATGGCATTTTTCCGGTATGGCATCGGATTTGCGCTGATGCTTCCGTTCTTTATGCGGATGGGTGTGGGCGAACTTAAAACCAGCCGGCCCGGCATCCACATCGTCCGTCTGATCCTCGCCTGCGTCGCACAGGTTGGCGTCTACACGTCCGTAGTGTACCTGCCGCTCGCCGATGCCACGGCGCTAGCGTTTTCACGAATTCTCTTCACCACGGTCATCGCCGTGATCTTCCTGCGCGAGATCGTCAGCGGGCGTCGGTGGTCCGCGACGATTGCCGGTTTCGTGGGTGTTATCGTCATGGTGCGCCCCGGCGGCGAAATCGATCCCGTCGTTTTCATCGCGATCGGGGCCGCTTGCACCTTTGCGATCGCAAATGTTCTGATCCGGATCATGTCGACGACTGAACCGCCCAACCGGATCCTTTTCTATTACCAGGCGGGCGGCATCTTGGTGTTTCTGCCGCCGACGATCGTTCTGTGGCAAACCCCGCCAGATCTCGTTTCTTGGTTGATGGCGCTAGCTATCGGGTTCCTGACGACTATCGGCATGATCGGCTTCATCAGGGGATTCGTAGTCGGAGAGGCCAGTGTGATCGGGCCCACGGAATATATCCGGTTGGTTTTCGCCGCCGCATTCGGGTTCGCTATTTTTAGCGAAGTGCCGGATTTCTGGACCATCGTCGGTGCCCTGATTATCGTCGGCTCGACCAGCTTCATCGCGCGTCTCGAAGCGCAGAAGAAAAAAGACAGTTAGCTGGTGAGCCACTCAATGGCCGCGATCGCCGCCTGTCGTGCAGCGGCTTCGTCACCGTATACGCCTCCTCGCCGTCCCGTGGCGTGCCAACCGGACGGGTCTTCAGGATCCCGGCGCCATTCGTCCCACAGAATTTCCCCGTGCCGGCTTCGATAGATATCGACACAACGCAGACCCGTCCCGTCTTCAAGTGACACCAACACCAGACGGTTACGGCGGTCGATCATCTCCGATCAGGCAAAATGTTTCTCAAGAAACTTGACGGAGCGTTGATGCGCCAGCTTGGCGGCCTCGGGATCGTGATGAGCCTGTTCCGGATTGTAGAACGCGTGTCCTGCCCCCGGGTAAACGTAAAAATCGTTGTCGGGGTACGTGGTCTGAATTTTCTGTACCTGTTCAAACGCGACGACGTGATCGGTATCCCCGTAATGCAGGATCGCTGGGCATTTCGGCTGCCGGCCAAGGTTGTCGTGAATGTCGCTGCCGTAAAAGATGACAGCGGCGTCCATGTCGAGGCGATCGGCTGCGATCCAGGCCCAGGTACCGCCGGTGCAGAAGCCCGCGATGGCAATTTTATCGGTATTTTGGCGTAGCAGCGTCGCGCAGGCGCCGATATCCAGCAGGACCGTGTCTTCCTTAAGATTTTCGCGAAACTGCATACCGCCATGATCGTCGTAAGTGAAGACCTTGTTGCGCTCCGTCCGGTCGTAGATTGCGGGGGCAACGGCGGCAAATCCGTCGCCGGCGAACCAGTCGCACACGTCTCCTAGATGATCTGTAAGACCGTAGATCGCCTGCAGGAATATGACCCCGCCCTTCGCTGTTCTAGTAGGATTGGCATGCCAGGCATCGAAGGTGTGCCCGTCGGCTGCCGTTACAGATATACGTTCGGCCATAAAAAAACTCCCCATCGAAGAGGAGAGCCTAGTTCAAAGAGACAAGTAGTCAAAGAAGTTCAAAGAGACGATCAGTCAAAGAAGGAGGGAAAAAACTCCGTGTCAGGCGACCGCCGGTGGCGTCTCATCAATAAGTTTTTGGAAATATTCTATAAAGGGTTCGATTGCGATCGGCCTCTTAGAGCATTTGTTGTAGTTGGCGGCGTCTCCGATCGTCTCTGCCGCTTCCAATAGTGGGCCGTGTCCCAAACCGGTGCCATAGGTGGAGGATCGCAGATAAATCTGTTTAATCGGAGAGGCTTCACCGCCCAGTGATGCCGGGTAGTCTGTGTTGATCAGAAGATAACATCCAACGTTATTCGCATTCTCCCGCGCCACCTTGCAGATAGTCGTCGGGTCCTCAAGCATCCGCTTTGCCGTGCCGACGTAAAAGGTTGCGTCGCACTAGGCTTCGATGCCTTCCAGCGCATTTTCGTCGCGATAGCTGTCGTCGAAGTTTGCGACCAAAGCGCCGACAGTTCGGATGCAAAACCGACATTGATCTGTTCGAGCTTAATCACCGGCGCCTCACTTGCGTTCGTCATTCTCTGGTGTCACCTATAACCACAACCTGGAGAGATGGGAAAGATGGCCGAGCTTATCGACGCACCGACATTGAAATCGTGGATCAACGACGGTGAAGAGCTTGCGCTGCTTGACGTGCGTGAGGCCGGGCAGTTCGGCGAAAATCACATGCTGCACGCCATTCCGTGCCCCTACAGCATCATCGAAATCCGTGCTCCTTTGCTCGCTCCCCGCAACACCGTACGCATCGCGCTGATCGATGCCGCCGACGGCACCGCGCAGAAAGCCGCCCGTCGCCTGGATGGCATGGGATACAGCAATATTTCCATTCTGGATGGCGGCAACGCAGCTTGGGCGGGCGCCGGTTACGAAGTCTTCCAGGGTGTCAACGTGCCATCGAAAGCATTCGGTGAAGTGGTGGAGCATGCCGCGGATACGCCACGTATTCCTGCGGAAGAACTGAATGCCATGATGGAGGCCGGCGAAAACATGGTAATCGTCGATGGCCGGACCCCGTCGGAACATCATCGCATGTCGATCCCGGGAGGGATCAGCTTGCCCAATGCAGAAATGGTGTATCGAATTCACGATCTGGCCCCTGATCCGGAGACGACGGTGGTGGTCAACTGCGCCGGCCGCACCCGGTCGATCATTGGGGCCCAGGCGCTCATCAATGCGGGTTTGCCCAACCGGGTGGTGGCGCTGAAAGCTGGCACCATGGGCTGGACGCTTGCCGGGTTCGAACTCGACCACGGTTCGAACCTGCGCTATCCGGATGAGCCGACGCCGGACGGTGCCGCCAAGGCGGCCGAATACGCGGCTGATGTCATGAAGAGGTTCGACCTCCCGACCGTGGATCGGGACACGCTGGCCACATGGCGCGAAGACGCGGCGCGGACGCTGTTCCTACTGGATGTGCGGGCGGTGGAGGAATTCGAGGATGGGCATCTCCCCGGCTCCGTGCATGCCCCCGGCGGGCAGCTAGTGCAGGCCACTGACGAATGGTGCGGCGTCTGGCGCGCGCGCGTCGTTCTGATCGATACCGCCCCCTGCGCGCGGGCCGCGATCACCAGTCACTGGCTGAAGCAGATGGGCTGGGACGTACATATTCTCTATGGTGGTCTCGACGCGTCGGAGGCGACGGAACAGGGCACGAGCTTGGCGCCCCGAGCAGGTGCTCCCGATCTTGAGACGATGACCCCGGTCGAGCTGTCGAGCGCCATTAAAGCCGGATCTGCGCTTGTGGTCGATGTTGACCATTCAATGCATTACCGAGATGCGCATCTGCCCGGCGCGGTTTGGAGCATCCGGTCCCGCATCGACCTACTGGACGTGCCTGCCGGCGTTCAGGTAGTTTTGTATTCCGAACACGAAACCCGCGCCCGGCTAGCGGCGATTGACCTGTCGGAGGTGATAGATAACTCCGTTGCGGTCCTCCATGGTGGTCGCGAAGCATGGGCGGCCGCCGGATTGCCGATGGAAGGGTCAACCGACACACCGCCAGATGAGCATTCTATCGATTACCTGTTCTGGGTTTCGCGCCGTCATATGGGTAGCGATGAAGCCGCGCTCGCTTATCTTGAGTGGGAAGAAAATCTGCCTGCCCAGATTGTTGCGGACGGAGATGCCAGATTCACAGTGATGACTAGATAAAGTAAAGAGTGAGCAAAATGTCTCTACAACTTGGATACCTGCTGCCGACGCGCGAACGCATCATGGTCGGCAAGCACGAGGTGCAGGAAATTCTGGCTTTGGGCGATCTGGCGGACGAGCTGGGCGTCGACAGCGTATGGATCGGCGATTCCCTGCTGGCGAAGCCGCGGCACGATCCTCTGGCGCTCATCGGCGCCATCGCGGGGCGCACGAAACGTGTGAAGATGGGCACGGCGGTCTTGCTGCCGATGCTGCGCAATCCCGTGCTGCTGGCCCATCAGGTGGCGACGCTGGATCAGATCGCGGAGGGACGCATGATCCTTGGCGTCGGCACGGCCCGGGACGTCCCCGCCATCCGGAACGAATTCGAAGCCGCTGGTGTGCCGTTTGAAAAGCGTATCGGCCGTATGCTGGAACAGATGCGTCTTTGCCGCGAATTGTGGAAGGGAGAACCAGTCGACTGGGAGGGTCTTTGGACCGTCAAGCAGGGCGAACTAGCGCCCGTCCCCTATACGAAGGGCGGACCAGCGATCTGGTCGGGTGGCGGAGTCGAAGCGGCGCTGAAGCGCGCTGGGCGTTATTTTAATGGCTGGTTCCCGTCTGGCGCCGGTACGGGCAAGGATTGGACCGAAGGCTGGAGAGGCGTACAGCAGTTTGCGAAGGAAGCTGGTCGGGATCCGGCAGATATCATCGGCGCCGCCTATGTGACGATTTCGGTGAATGACGATCAGACCAAAGCGGACGCAGAACTGGATGCCTACCTTGAGGGATATTACCTGCGTCCCGCCGACGAGATTCGTACCCAGCAGTATACATTTGCCGGCAACCGCGCCGCCGCCGTGGATTGGCTCGGCGAATTCGCTGCAGGCGGCGCGTCGCACATGTGCGTCCGCTTCACCGGTAGCAACGATGCTGCCCAAATGGAAGAAATGATCCGCATCAGGGAAGAGCTTGGCTAACCCGCGACCACCGTATTCCGCAGTACGCCAATCATTTCGATCTCCAGCTCGATCGTATCGCCGAAATTGTCGGCGGTGCGGGGAAGCACAGCTGCATACCCCTTCAAGTCAGCGGTACCTTCGGACTAGGAGCATCGTCCGCAACATTCATCCCGCCTGTTGGACATATTTTGGCTGGGTACTCCGTTAACGCATGCGTATCAATGAAATTTTTGTTGGGCAGATTTAACTCCGGTTAACCAACATATTTCGCTGCTTCAGCGTCCTGCTATGGTTGATGACGGCGTCGGAGCATCAGTATGATGCGGCAAACTCGGGGAGAGAACGTCACCATGGGCATGCAGGCGGTCTGGGATCACATTCGTCTGGCAGCAGAACGCACACCTGACAATATCGCGTTGGTTGACGACCGGAGCGACCGGCAGCTGACGTTTGCTGAGTTAGTTGAAGATGTTGAGGCTGCCGCTGCGGGCCTGGGTGCGGCCGGGCTGAGACCCCGACAGAAAGTGGCGACCATGCTGCCGAACGTGCTGGAACACGTGATCGCGATCCTGGCGCTGCACCGGCTGGGCACGGTGGTCTGCATGATCAATCCGCGCCTCAAACCAGAAGAAGCTGGCATGCTAATCGGCGATGCAGATATGGCAGGCGCTGTGTGTGTTGCCGATCCTGCCATCACTGCTGCTGCGCGCGATGCGTTGCCGATGGATGCGCCGGTGCTAACCGTCGGCGGCGTGACAAACGGAACTGCCGCGTTCGAAACGTGCCGTGCAAACGGATATGAGTTACCGCCCTGGTCATCACCGGACCCGGAAGGTGTGGCCTTTGTGCTTTATACGTCCGGTACCACCGGCCTGCCCAAAGGCGTGATGATCCCACACCGTGCGACCGACGGCCGAGTGCTGTTTGCGCCCGTTCAGTGCGGTCTTCGCCATGGGCCGCAAAACAAGGCGCTGGGTTTGATGCCATTGTTTCACGCTGTCGGGTTCTATTCGGCGTTAGTGACGACGTTGTCGCTGAACGGCACGTACTATGTTCATTCCGCTTTCGACCCACCTGTTGCCGTTGAAGCCATCGGTGATCACGGCATAACCTTTGTTTTCGGCGCGCCTGCCCACTTTCACGCGATGCTGGCGGCCCCCAATTTCGATCCCGCTGATATGAAATCCGTCGATACCTTGGTTTATGCGGGCGCGGTAATGCCCGGGCCGTTGCTCGACCGGGTGAAGCCGGCTTTTCCCAACGCATGGATTACGAACATCTATGGCACGACCGAAGTGATGAATGCCCTCTACATGCCGGACCCGGTCGGCAAACCGCTGCAATACCGCCCCGGGTTCTATTCCAGCGTCCGCGTCGGGCGGATCGGCGGCGGTGTGGACGAGGTATGCGAAGTCGGAGAAGAGGGGGAGTTGCTGGTCGATGCTGCTGCGGATGCTACGTTCCTTGGCTATCTCAAACAGCCGGTCGCGACCGCCGAGAAACTGGCCGGAGGCTGGTACCGGACGGGCGACATCGTGGTGCGGCGACCTGACGGCGACCTCGAATTGTGCGGTCGCGTGGACGACATGATCGTATCGGGCGGCGAAAATATTCACCCGGAAGAAGTCGAAACGATCCTGATGCAGCACAAAGCGGTACGCGAAGTCGCCGTGATCGGCATACCCGACGATCAGTGGTCCGAACGGGTGGTCGCCTGCGTGGTTGCCGACGGGATCGATGGCGATACGCTAGATGTCTGGTGTCGAGAATCGTCATTGGCCGACTACAAGCGGCCACGCGACTACGCGTTTCTCGATGTATTGCCGCGGAACGCGGCCAACAAAGTGCTGCGGCGTGAACTGAGAGAGGCCGTCAAGGATAACTGATTATTGTTCCCGCGCGATCGCGTGAGGATCGGAGGGGAAAAGAGCCAATGTCCAAACTGCCACTGACCTTCGCCTGTGGGCCGTATGACCGTATGGAGGCGCTGAACTATGGGTTGATCGACGTCGAGGGCATCGATCTGAACTTTCTTGAAATCCAGGCGCCAAGGGAAATCTTCGACCGCATGGTCGGCGCGCAGGAATTCGATCTGTCGGAAATGTCGCTCGCCGAGTACGTCACCATGACGGCGAAGGAGATCAGCCCCTTTATCGCCATCCCGGTATTCCCATCCAAGGCGTTCCGCCACGCCTTCGTCTGCGTGAACAAGGCGGCTGCCATCAAGGAGCCCAAGGATCTCGCTGGCAAGCGGATCGGCACGCCGCTCTATACCCAGACGGCGGCTATCTGGATCCGAGGCGACTTAGAAAATATTTACGGCGTTGATCTTTCGGGCGTTCAGTGGATCCAGGGCGCGATGGAAAAACCCGGGAGTCACGGGGACCCGCCCGCGCCGCCGCAGCTTCTTGAACCGGTGGAGATCATACCCAACACGTCCGACAAGTCGTTGTCGCAGATGCTGGCCGAAGGCGATATCGATGCTGTGCTGGGATCACGGATGCCCGATTCCGTGCGCACCGATCCAGACCGTGTCGGCTACCTGTTTCCGAATTTCAGGGAGGAGGAAAAGCGTTACTACAAGAAACACCGCATCCATCCGATCATGCACACGGTGGTGATCCGCAAGGATGTTTACGCACAACATAAGTGGGTGGCGCAGAGCCTTTACAAAGCTTTCCTGGCGGCAAAGGATTGGGCTCAGGAAGCGATGTATTTTTCGGGAGCGCAGAAATACATGTTACCGTGGCTTTTCGACGATCTGCGCGAGATCGACGAGGTCTTCGGCGGCGATCCTTGGCCTTACGGTATCGACGACAACCGCCCAACGCTGGAGGCGTTCGTGAAATACATGCACCAGCAGTATTTCATCCCAGAGGTATTAAGGGTCGACGATCTGTTTGCGCCGACACACGGGCGACTGGATTAAGTCGGCGGTCATCTCGGTTTTGTGCCGGGACCCGGAGAACAGTTTGGCGGTTAGGCTGACTCCCGGGCAAGGGCCTAGGTGACACATTGCGCAAAAGTTAGGTCACGGCGCCCTTGCCGAAGATGTCCGTCAGTCGGGATCCTTTGTAATAGGTCTTCGCAAACGCATCGCGCGATGAATAGCGATCGTACCACGCCTTCAGCGCCGGACGGCTGTCGATCATATCGGCGAGGTCGAGGTCGATCATTCGGTCCGCCGTCGGCATGTAAGCGGCATCGACGATGGTCAGCATGTCACCCATGATCCAATCTTTGCCATGTCCGTCCAGTGCCACGGCGACTCGCTGCGCGGCAGCGTCGAGCCGGTCGATGGCCTCAGCGCTTTCTTCAGCGCTGAAACCGGTTTTGTTCATTCGTTTGTAAAAATGCTTCCGAACAGGATGGGCGTCAGCCATCTCCTGATAGGCATCATCACTCATGTTTTCGTAGCGCTTCGCCAGATGCTTGTTGAACGACGGTACCCGGATTGCCGGGGTCGGCACCTCCTCAAGGTACCGTAGCCATTTCCGCATATGCGCGCGTTTCACGAAGTCCTTGGGCGACATTTCATGTTCCGGATAGACGTCCTCCAGATATTCCAGGATAACGGAGGAGTCGATGATCACATCGTCGCCGTCGGTCAGCGTCGGGACCACGCCGTTAGGATTTAGCTCCAGATACCAGTCGCTTAAGTGTTCGCGGTTCTTGTGGTCGACATGCTTTTCCTCGAATTCGATGCCCTTTTCCCAAAGCGCAAGGCGGACCTTTTGGCTGCAGGTCGATTGCGGGAAGCAGTAGAGTGTTATGTCGGCCATCGGATGTCTCCCTTTAATCGCTAGGTTCTCGCGTCGCCGGCTGAGCGAGTCAACTGGCGATTAGCGCCTTGAACCTCCGTGCGGACCGCCGTTTTCTCCTACGATGCGTCGCACAATATCGGCCTCGAACTGAAGGCCGGTTGCGATGCCAAGGGGAAAGTTCGGTGGGCGAAAAACGTTCGTGGCCGCGGAGTTTAACCTCTGAGGAGCCCCGTCCTCTATGTGACTGGGAAAATTTGCAACGCCACTTGCGACAGGTGCATCCCTATCATCGTTGAAAAATAGCGTGTTACACGATAAATACCGGACAGAGTTGCAGATATCAGAAAGTTCCGGAAATGAACCCCTCAAACTTGGCCGTTGAGTTGGCTGCAGACAATGTATCTGCGCTCGAAGGCGCCAGTGTGACCCCTATCAAGGCCTCAATTGGATCAAGGATATCCGGCTACCGGTTCGATGGTAAGTCGATCTCGGATGACTTCCGGGCGGCGATGCGGCACTTACTGCACAACCGTGGCCTCGTGGTGTTTGAACCCGGAACAGTCACGGCCGAAAACTTCACGAAGTTTGGTGGATTTCTTGGCGAATTCTTCCATTACGCCGGCCCTCACACTCCGCGCGCACCGGAGAACCCGGACGCCACCGTGATAAGCGCCGGTAAAGACGCGCATCTGCGAAATCATGTCTGGCATGCCGATGGCGGTTTCAGGGCCGACGCGCCGGCCTTTACTGCCTTGTTCGGCAAGGCGATCCCCAAGAATGGCGGCGATACGATGTATTCGAACACCGCCTATGTCTACGAAATGCTTGATCCGCTCTTTGCGCAGTACCTTGAATCGCTGAACGTCATCCAATCGCCGGATGCGACCGGACACATCACCGACCGTTATCTCGATCCGGAAGAAGCCGCCCAGGCACGTTTACGCATGCCGCCCTTCGAAATGCCGCTCATCCGAACGCATCCGGAATCGGGACGCAAATGGGTGGCAGTTAACGAATCTTATGTTTGCTACATCAAGGGCGTAAGCCGTGTTCACAGCCAAAATATTCTCGGCATCCTGTTCGATATGATCAAGTCGCCGGAAGCTACTTGCCGCTTTGAATGGGAAGAGGGCACCCTAGCAGTGTGGGACAACCGCGTCGTGCAGCACCGCGCAGTAAAGGATTACGAGAGCGATGCGACGCGGCTTCTGTATCGCTGCACCATGACAGCGTGAGAAAGATATGACCGATACCCGTTCGAGCGTACTGATAACTGTCGATGAACTAGCGGACAGGATAGCCGGTGAACCCGGGCTTGTTCTTCTCGACATCAGCGACGACCTAGAAACGGCGCCGCTAGAGCGGCCGGTGGTTCCCGGTGCGATTGCTGTTTCGTTGGCTTCCGACATATCCGGTCCGGCGTCTAAAGAAGGGGGGCGCAGACCACTTCCGGACCCCGGAGCGCTTCAGAAGACATTACAGGGCTTCGGGATTGACGCTGACTCTTCGGTGGTCGTCTATGACAATGCATCCGGTGCCCAGGCGGGACGCGCATGGTGGACTTTGCGCTGGGCTGGTCACGAGAACGTTAGGCTTCTCGACGGCGGGCTCGCGGCCTGGACTGCCGCCGGACACAATACTGCGCCGGACCCGGCGCACGCACCGGGTGGTGGCTCCATCGTTGTCACGCCAGGCGGTATGCCGGTGATCGACGCGGACGACGCGGCCGATATTGCCCGCAACGGCGCGTTACTCGATGCGCGCGGCAAAGCTGCCTATGAGGGGGATCCCGGCAAAACGGCGACGGGACATATTCCTGGAGCTATATGTGCCGGCGCCAAAGACGCCCTTGGACCGGATGGTGTGTTCAAGTCCACCGAAGATCTTCGGGTGATGTTTGAAAACCTGGGAGTGGACGGCTCGCAGCCCGCTGGTGTTTACTGCGGCAGCGGTAACGCCGCGGCGTTCGAACTTGCGGGTATTTATGCCGCAGGGCTGGCGGCGCAGCTATATGTAGGGTCATGGTCTGCCTGGACCGGTGATCCTGACCGCCCGGTCGCGCAGGGACCGGATCGTGGGTAGTCGAAAATCCAGGTAGTACCGGCGTTCCCAGTGGTGATCTGATACGCGAATAAGTGATCCCATAACTTCCCATTTCTGATCGCCAGAGGTCGCTGATCAGTGGTATTTTGCGCAAGTGTTTCCGAGAACCTCATTGTGACAACTGAAAACGTATCCGCCCCGTTAGGCAAAGAACGGATCGACGGGCCTTACGCATGGCTGCGGCTTTCGGTGTCCGTTGCACTGGGCACAATCGGTAGCATCGGCTTCTGGGGCGTGGTCGTAATCCTGCCTGCGGTACAGACCGAATTCGGCGTTGATCGTAGCGATGCGTCGATGCCCTATACTCTAACGATGTTAGGTTTTGCGGCAGGTAACGTCCTGATTGGGCGGTATGTTGACCGGCTGGGGATTGTGATTCCTATTATTACTGCGGCTGTCGCGATGGGTCTTGGATTTGTAGGTGCGGCGGTCGTGAGCGACATCTGGCTTTTCGCCTTGCTCCAAGGCTTGTTTATTGGAATCGGAACGGCGGCGAGTTTCGGCCCGCTTATTGCCGACGTTTCCCACTGGTTCATCAAACGTCGCGGTGTCGCGGTAGCGCTGTGCGCCTGCGGTAACTATATCGGCGGTACAATCTGGCCACTCGTAGTGCAGGCTCTAATGGATGCGAACGGGTGGCGTTTCACTTATGTGGTGATCGCAGTCGTCGTGGTCGTCACGATGGTGCCGTTGGCACTGATGCTGCGTCGGCCGCCGCCGCTGGAAGACGAATTGCCAGCCGCCGCTAACAACACGACCGTTACGGAAAGCAAGACAATCGATCTGTCGCAGCGTTCGCTGATGATAATGCTGTCTATTGCAGGCATAGCCTGCTGCGTTGCAATGTCGATGCCCCAGGTTCACATCGTCGCATACTGTGCCGATCTAGGATACGGCGCAGCACGTGGAGCGGAGATGCTATCACTGATGCTGGCGGGCGGCGCCGTGACGCGCGTGGTATCGGGTTTTGTCGCCGACTATATCGGCGGTGTACGCACGCTGCTGATCGGCTCGTTTCTCCAAGGAATGGCTTTGCTATTCTATCTTCCGTTCGACGGACTTATGTCGCTTTATGTTATCTCGCTGATGTTTGGTCTGGCGCAAGGCGGTATCGTTCCCAGCTACGCCATCATCGTCCGTGAATACATGCCCGCGAAGGTCGCTGCCGAACGTGTCGGTTTCCTGATCATGATGACCATCGTTGGCATGGCTTTCGGCGGTTGGTCGTCGGGCTGGATCTTCGATGTGGCGGGATCTTATCAGGCCGCGTTCCTGCACGGTATCGCCTGGAACGTGCTGAATGTTGGGATCATGGTCATGATCTTATTCCGATCAAGGGGACCGAGGATAGTGACAGCCTGATCTAGGGTGGTGCGGCTGCTCCCAATCACACCGCATTTGTATGCTAAGTAAATTTGGTGGGGAGATTATCGGGGATTTAGTAGGTTGGCACAGATCAAAAACCTGCTATTGGCGCGGTTTTTGGCAATCGCGTTCTCGATGTTCGCCGGTCAGGCGTTTGCTGTGACAGTATTGTTCACCGGCAAGGTCGCGTCTGTCGGTTCCGAAAAGGGCGTAATCGGCCACGATTTCGTTCCAACGGCAACGGTCAATCAGGTTATCCCTGCAATGGGGTCATTTTATTCAACGCTCGGCGTTGCGGGACCCTGCACAGCGCTCTCCAAACCCGATCCCTATGATTTTAAAAGCGTTGGCGAATTGGCGATCGGCGCAAATTCACATGACCGTTGCTTCGGCGCGACATCGCCGGCCGCGCCCTCGTAGACCTGTCTCGCTGTCGAGCCATACACTTAAGCTTCTCCGTCTTATCGGTTCTTACTAAAAAAAGTGGAGCAACGCATTCCGGCGTCAGCCGCGCCGCTCTGCTACATCACACACAGACAGATATCGGTTACATCACACCATAACGCAGGGTAATCCATAACTTCTCCGGCCCTGAGAGGCCTGCATCGTCGTCGAGGTTTTGCCAGCGCCGTGCGATCAGGCGGTCGAGGATGCGTCGGTAATTCATCATCATAACTATGGCCGGTTTGAGCGCGCGGGCATCGGTGTGCGCTAACAGTGCATCGGCCTCGGTAAATTTCTGTCGGGCGCGTTCCGCCACTGAGGCGCAGATTTCAGCGAGTTTAGGGTGGGCGATCATCTCATCAGGCGTTCTGATAGGTACGCCATGGAAATCGAACTGTTCGCGTGGGAGGTAAAGACGGCCCATACGGGCATCGTCTTTCAAATCACGCAGGATATTAGTCAATTGCAGCGCCGTGCCGAGGCGTAGAGCAAAGGTGCGGGCGGAAGCGTCCGAAACACCAAATATCTTGATAGATAACAATCCAACTGCACCGGCCACCCTGTCGCAGTATAGTTGCAACCGCTTGCAGTCCGGTACGATCATGGATGTGTCCGTATCCATCTCCATACCTGCTACAATCTCCAGAAAGTCCTCTTTATCGAGATTGTAGAGAGGGATTGCTCTCGCCAAGGCACGCAGAACAGGGGGTGCTGTTTCGGGACCGTCATCCGTATAAAGTTTGTCTATATCCCGGCGCCAGCGGTCAAGGTGGGCGCGTTTCGTGTCCGGCGGATCGTCACCGTCTGCAATATCATCGACTTCCCTGCAGAATGCATAGACCGCGAACATCGCATCGCGGCGCTGTTCGGGCAGAATACGCATCCCCCAGTAAAACGAGGACCCGGCGGCACGTGTAACAGCGCGTACGTGTTCTCTTGCGGCGACGTCTTGGTCGCCGACTGGAAGCAGACTGGACATCCTGCAATTTTATCTGTCGCCGGCTCGAATCAAAATTCAATGTTTCCGATGCCCCAATGTTGACGCGGTAGGGCCTGCGGCTTAAAATTGTCTCAAATATGAAACATTCGTCTCATATTTGAGACAATTTTAAGCGCTGAAAAATCGGCTGTTCGTCAAACAGGATAACAGAGAAGGTCAGATGGAACAGGAAACCCGAATCCAAGAACCGAAAAATATCGTCTGGCAGACACGGACACATGAGCAGACCGCGTTCGAACGTAGGCTGTCTATGGCAATGGAGAGGGCGTTCGCAGATGGCGTCGACGAACTCAATGCGCTGGTTGAACGTTTGAACCACGACGGCGTGCGCGACGAACAAAACAAGGCATGGACCGTGGAGAGTTTCCGCGCCGTCATGGCCGAACTCGGTGCCTAACCGGGTGGCCGAAACCAGGCTGGAATTTTGCGACGTTACCAAAAAATTTCAGGACTGGCAGGGATCGGTTACGACGATCAGCGCGGTTGAGGGTGTGTCGCTACCGGTCTCCGACGGTGAGGTGGTCTCGCTAATCGGCACGTCCGGCTGCGGCAAGTCGACTCTTTTAAAAATGGCTTCCGGTTTGAGCGACAAAAATTGGCGGAATGGAAGCCGGCGGCAATTCCGGAGTCGGATATCTGATCGTGCTGACCTCCGTCGCTGCAGAAACGGCAAAGGTACTCGCTGCGATCTTTGCTATAACACTGATTGGGACCCCAGCCCATTGCGTGGTGATCCTTATCGATAACTGTGACCTGCATTATAAGCTCAGCCGCGAAAACAGCGGTTTCTGAACGGACGAACTCCACTCCAGCAAAGGAGAGTGAAATGACCGATACGAATATAGCCCCAGAGGCGGTCGAGCAACGCGTCGCCCTCGGACCGCTCAATCGCTGGTGGCCGGTCGCTGCGAGTTGGATGGTTACTGACAAGCCGCAGGGTCTTACTAGGCTTGGCGAACAAATTGCCGTCTGGCGCGATAAGGATGATGCTGTTTACTGTATCGAAGACCGATGCCCCCACCGCGGTGCACGTTTGTCGATGGGCTGGAACCTCGGAGACCGGATTGCCTGCTGGTACCATGGCGTGGAAATCGGCGGCGACGGCGTCGTGAAATCGGTTCCCGCCGTGTCCGAGTGCCCGATGGTCGGCGACAAGATGGTCAAATCCTATCCGTGTTTCGAACATATGGGCGGTATTTTCGTCTGGTTCGGCGATGAGCTGCATGAGGA
>CEUM01137347.1_pt1 | contig 18784 bp, 21 predicted proteins | sample 356421 | NCBI WGS metagenome assembly CEUM01 (sample SAMEA2622716, study PRJEB7988) | marine metagenome | biome: marine biome (ENVO:00000447); feature: surface water layer (ENVO:00002042); material: "saline water (ENVO:00002010), including plankton (ENVO:xxxxxxxx)" | depth 5 m | reverse complement strand
TTAATTAATTAATCGCAACCCTCAAGTCAAATGATGATTCAATTACTCGCGGTCCTGATTTTCAAATCACGAATATCAGCTGCCCCGACGCCGCTCAATCACAATGAGCAGAGCCGAAGACCGAACGGTCCTAGAACGGTCTCACCACCACCATGATGACAATAACGATCAGCGGCACCGTCGGCGCTTCGTTCCACATGCGATAGAATTTTGCGGACCGCAGATTGCGGTCTTCCTCGAATTCGCGCCGCCAACGGGCTAACAACCCGTGGATCATAACCATGACCGCAATCATCGCAAATTTGACCCAGATCCAGCCCATAGACCAATCCACAAAGCCCGCTGTTGCGAGCATCAGGCCACCAAACACAAATGTCGAGATCATTGATGGGTTCATAATTGCCCGCAACAATCGACGTTCCATAATTTTGAACGTTTCTGACTGGATCGAACCCGTATCGGCATCCGCGTGGTAAACATAGAGACGCGGCAGATAGAGCATACCCGCCATCCAGGCGATCACACTGATGATGTGTAAAGCCTTAAACCAAAGGTAATATTCTGCCACGTCAGGCGCGCACTTTGAGGCATGGACATTCCCTGAACCCAGCCGTGCAGATTTCACCACCGGCCACTGTGCCTGTCTCGGGTGCCGCTATCACTAGTTTTGTCAAAGCATCGATGAACGCGTCTGTAGCATTCACGGTCGGCACACGAATATATTCCGATACACCTGACTCCTTTGCCAGTTTAGCGTATTCTATATCAAGCTCTACCAGCGTTTCCGAATGCTCGCTTACAAACGCGACGGGGACAACAATCAGAGCCTTTCCTTCCGCGCCTGCCCGCTGGATCTCATCCTCTGTATAAGGTTGTAACCACTCCAGCGGGCCTACACGGCTCTGATAACAGACTATATGATCAACGTTCGGATTTATCATTCGGAACAACACGGCCGCCGCTGTTCTCTCCACCTGATGCGCATATGGATCGCCTCCATCAACTATCTTTTTCGGAAGGCCATGAGCTGAAAACAGTACTCGGAAATCGGCGCCAGCGTGCAGTTTTGCAATCGCATGATCGGTTGCAGCCGCAACCGAACTCACAAAACCGTCAGCTTCCGGCCAGCAGCATATCTCAGACGTCGGAACCGACAGCCCTACCGAACTGGCCGCCGGATACCAGATGCGGTTAAAGCTCTCAGTAGTCGTGGTCGAGAACTGAGGATACAGCGGCAACAAAACTATACGATCCGGTTTCCACTCAGCAACGTCGCGCGCCACGGCATCCGCATATGGGTGCCAGTATCTCATCGCCACAAAGACTCTATATTCCTCGCCAAGCGCTTTTTGGAGAGCTGCTCCCTGCTTTTCCGTTTCCGGCAAAATAGGTGATCTCCCCCCTATCTCAGCGTAAATTTCCTGTGCCACCGGCGTCCGACGCCAAGAAATCAACCAGGACAAAAACCACCTGACCGGCCTAGGCACCCGTAAGATCATCGGATCCGAAAACAGGTTTTTCAGAAACGGGCGGACAGCTTCGGGGCTATCCGGCCCACCTAGATTATAGATGACGACAGCAGTACGGCTCATCCTCGAACAGCCTTAATTAACCGTTCCACATGTTCCGTTGGCGTAGGCGGCAAAATTCCATGGCCAAGATTGAAGATATGCGGTCCGCCCGATAGAGCGTCCACAATTTCCCGCGCGCGTTTCTCGAGTTCATAACCGCCGGCGAGCAACAGAATGGGATCAAAGTTTCCCTGGACGGCTGCATGAGGCTGCAATTCACGGGCCGCCCATGCCGGATCGACGGCAAAGTCGATCCCAATACCGTCGATCTCCGGCATACGAGCGAGTTCAGGCAGATAAAGCGCGGCGCCCCGCGGGAAAGCGATGATCGGAATATCGGGATGAACCTCTTTCACCCGGCGAGCAATATTGCATATCGGTTCTGCGCTGAAACGGTCGAACGCGTGTTTGGGCAAAAGTCCGGACCACGTGTCAAACAGCTGCAGTACCTCTGCGCCCGCCTCAATTTGGCGTATCAGATAAGCCGACGTAGATTCTACCAACAAATCGATCAAATTCTGAAAACTGTCAGGATCACCAAGCGCCCAGCCCTTCGCATTAGGGTAGTCGCGACTGCCGCTGCCTTCAACCATATAGGTTGCGACGGTCCAGGGCGCGCCAGCAAAGCCGATTAGGGCAGCGCCATTGGGCAATGCTCCGGATACCCGGCTTACGGTTTTATAAATCGGACCAAGGCTCTCATGAATGTAATCCATCGAAAGCTTTTTAAGCGCGTCGGAGTCCCGGATCCAATCCAGCCGGGGGCCCTCTCCTGCCTCGAACGTCACATTTTGGCCCAGTGCATGCGGGATCACCAGAATATCCGAAAACAGGATCGCGGCATCAAAACCGAAACGACGTAAAGGCTGCAGCGTTACCTCCGCGGCTTTCTCAGGGTCAAAGCAAAGGTTCAGGAACCCACCCGCCTCCTCACGCACGGCACGATATTCCGGTAAGTATCGACCAGCCTGACGCATCAACCATATTGGCGGAGGATCGACACGTTCGCCTTTCAGCGCCGCGATTATTGGTTTGGAAATGTCAGTCACGGTGTCAGAAATATGTCACGAAGTGAGTCATACACTAAGTTCTAATCAATTATTTTCTAATAACAATTAGGAAGTAGATGTTAGTAGAGCCTGTGGATCCCGGGGAAAATTCTTCATCCCCAGATTTGTAAACAGATGGCAAGAGCTGTGAATGTTTTGGGCGTAACCCTGTATAAATCTTCTTTAGACCTTAGAACTGCCGTGTAGCCTGTCTGAAACAAGATCTTAATTAGGTGTATAACCGTAATTATACAACTTCCGGTCAAACGACTTTAGTGCTTGGTAACTCGACTGACAGAATCCCTTAACACGGGTATAGTTTTTTTTCGCTTCCCGAATATGTCGTGTTATCCCCAAATAATGGGGCGTATCGACAGGGTTGTGAGCGAATCACCGAGGCTAAAATATTGAGCGAACAGTATCACATTCACCTGGTTTCCGACTCTACAGGTGAAACGACGCTTGGCGTTTTGAAGGCCTCTATTGCCCAGTTCGAAGGCGTCGAGGCGCAGGAACATATCTGGCCAATGGTGCGGTCGTCCGCCCAAATGGAACAGGTGATAGAGGGAATTCGGGAAAATCCTGGACCGGTAATTTTCACGTTAGTAAGTTCGCGCACGCGCCAGCCCCTGGTTGAGGAATGCGCGCGTATGAATGTTCCCTGCGTGTCAGTCCTCGATCCTGTGATCGAATCCCTTGGTAATTATCTCAACCGAAAAACCGTCAACCGGCCGGGCGGTCAGCACACGTTGAATGCTGAGTATTTCGACCGCATCGAGGCACTTAACTACGTGATGGCGCACGACGATGGCCAAGCGACGCAACAGATGTCCGAAGCGGATATTATATTGCTTGGTGTATCCAGAACGTCCAAGACGCCGACGTCTGTGTATCTAGCTAACCACTACGGATTGAAAACGGCGAATGTTCCTTTCGTGCCTGGCATTCCGTTGCCGGAAACCGTGTTTGAGGTGACAGAAACTTTCGTCGTTGGACTGACGGCCTCGGCGGACCGCCTGGTCCAGATCCGGCGAAACCGATTGTTGATGTTGAACCAAGAACCCAAAACCGATTACGTGGATATCGAAACCGTAAAGGTGGAAATTACCGAAGCCCGGAAGTTGTTTTCGAAACATGCCTGGCCTGTTATCGATGTTACTCGACGATCGATCGAAGAGACGGCAGCGGCAATTTATCAGCTTTATACTAGGTTTCATGAAGAGCGGGATGTATCCGGGGAATGACTGTCGCGGAATTGTCCCAGCGCGTGATCGGTAGTCCTGAGAGGAAAGTCATTCTTGCCTCGGCAAGCTACACTCGCCGGACATTACTGGAAGCCGCCGGCGTTCCCCATTTAGTGGAACCGTCGCGTGTCGACGAAGACGAACTGAAAATGAGTCTGAGGGCCGAAGGCGCGCCGGCGGTAGATATCGCGGAGGTTTTGGCGGAAGCAAAGGCGATGTATGTGTCCCGCAAACATCCCGATGCTATGGTGTTGGGTGCCGATCAGGTTCTTGCCTTCGGACAGGAAACGTTCGACAAACCAATCGATCGGAAAGACGCGTTTATGCAATTGCGGCGTCTTCGCGGGCATCACCACGAGCTGATTTCCTATGCCGTTATAGTACGCGGAGGCAATCGGATCTGGCAGGCAGTTGACCGGGCTAGGTTGATTGTTCGAGCTGATGCTAGTGACGAATTTTTGAACGCATATCTTGATGCTGCTGGCGAAGATGCCTTCAACGGGCCCGGCGGATATCGCGTCGAGTCCCTCGGCGCTCAGTTATTCTCGGCCATCGTTGGCTCGCATTACACAATACTCGGTTTGCCGCTTCTAGCATTGCTTGACTATCTGCGCGCAAACGGGATTCTAGAAACATGACGTTTACTGGTGCCGCTACCGTGGCCGGAGTTGCCGGCTGGCCGATCACGCATTCGCGGTCGCCGCGAATCCACAATTACTGGTTGCGCAAATATCACATCGACGGCGTGTATGTCCCGTTTGCGATTGATCCGGACGGAGCGCGGGAAGCTTTCCGAGCTATCCCGTCCTTGGGTTTGGCCGGAATGAACGTTACAGTTCCGCATAAAGAAACTGCTTACAAGGCTATGGACGAAGTTGATCGCTGGGCGCAACGCCTGAAGGCGGTTAATACAATCGTCGTTCGGGACGGTGTGTTGTATGGTGCAAATACCGATGCTTACGGGTTTCTGGAATCGCTGCGCGAGGCCCAACCGTCATGGCGCGCAGACATTGGGCCGGCCGTCGTGCTGGGAGCCGGTGGCGCTGCGCGTGCGATCGTTGCCGCGCTTCAGGACGAGGGCGCAACGGATATTTTTATCGCCAACCGAACCGTTGCCCGGGCAAAGGCGCTACAGGACGAACTTGGCGATCCGGTCCGAAGTATAGCCTGGGACGAACGCGCGGAAGCGCTGGATGGCGCCGCTCTGATCGTGAACACGACGACGCTCGGCATGGAAGGGCAACCGCCGCTCGATCTCATGTTGGACGCGCTGCCACCAGATGCCGTGGTGTACGATATTGTCTATGTGCCCTTGGAGACGCCGCTTCTAGCGGCGGCGCGTGCCCGCGGGAACCCAGCGGTGGATGGACTCGGTATGCTGTTGCATCAGGCACGTCCCGGGTTCTGTGACTGGTTCGGCACCGATCCGGAGGTCGGCCAGGTCCTGCGCGACCATGTCCTGGAAGCACTGTGATTATACTTGGTTTGACCGGTTCTATCGGTATGGGGAAATCGACTGCTTCGACGATGTTCCGCCGCATGGGCGTGCCAGTTTATGATTCAGACGCTTCGGTTCACATCGTTCTCAGTAAATGCGGTGCGGCGGTAAAGCCTATCAATGCTGCGTTTCCGGGTGTGGTGTCCGACGGTGCGGTGGACCGCGATGCGCTAGGCAAGCGCGTCTTTGGCGACGATGCCGCACTGAAAGCTCTGGAATCCATCGTTCATCCGCTAGTCCGAAAGGTGCAGGACAACTTTCTAAAAGGTTGTGCCGTCCGGCGCGTGCCGCTGGTGGTACTCGACATCCCGCTGCTGTTCGAGGCGAAGCTTGATGTTCGTTGCGATGCGGTGGTCGTGGTGTCAGCCCCGGGCTTCCTTCAGAAGGCCCGGGTGCTGGCGCGCACCGGCATGACGCAAGAAAAATTCGACGGGATCTTGGCGCGGCAGATCCCGGATGCCATAAAGCGCCGCCGTGCCGATTTCGTTGTTCCCAGCGGGTGCGGTAAGGCCGAAACCTTGCGTCACCTCTCCCGAATTGTGAAGCTCATAAAACAGGCGCCGGCGACTCATTGGCCCCCTGATGCTTATGCTGAACGAAACGTCGACCGCAGGAGTACATATGCGAGAGCTCGTCCTCGATACTGAAACCACCGGGCTTGACCCGCTGAACGGTGATCGGATTGTTGAAATCGGCTGTGTTGAAATATTCAATCACATCGCGACTGGACAAACCTACCATCAGTACATCAATCCGGAACGGGCCATGCCGACCGGTGCGTTTGCTGTTCATGGCCTTAGCGAGAAATTTCTATCCGGTTATCCGGTTTTTGCGGATGTGGTCGATGGTTTTCTGGATTTCATCGGCGACGACCAGCTTGTAATTCACAATGCGAAATTCGACATGGGGTTCATTAACGCCGAACTCCGGCGCCTCGAACGCCCGGCCTTGCCGATGAGCCAGTCTATCGACACCGTCACCATGGCGCGGCGCCGTTTCCCTGGCGCCCCCGCATCGTTGGATGCGCTGTGCCGGCGTTTGGATATCGACAATTCATCCCGTACAAAGCATGGTGCGCTGCTCGATGCCGAACTGCTGGCTGAGGTATATCTAGAACTGCGTGGCGGCCGTCAGCCCGGCCTCAGCCTTGCGGCCGCAGAGGTGGATGCGTATTCCGCGAGCGACCAAGCGGAACCTTTCGACCTTCAGCCCGACGCGGAGGTGCGCCCCCCCCGACCGCATGCGCCGACGGCTGAGGAATCCGCCGCCCACGCGGCGTTTGTCGAGACGCTAAATGAACCTATCTGGTCGAGGGGCTGAGAAACGAGAAGCTTAAATGTCGGCGCCGTCCGAATCCACGTGCTGGTCGATAAACAGCGCGGCGAAATCGATTGGGTTGATCAGCAGCGGTGGGAAACCGCCGTCGCGCACCGCGTTCGAGATGATGGTGCGGGCGAACGGGAACAGGTGACGCGGCCCCTCGATCAACACGATCGGTTTCACATCGTCTTCCGGCACCCCTGAAACCTGCACGATCCCTGAATAGGTCAGCTCGACGATAAAGACCGGCGCGTCTTCCAAGGATGCCTCGGCTCGGATGAAAACGGATACCTCGAACATGCCTTCTTCGCCGATGGGGCGGGCATTTGTGCTGACATCGACATTAACATCCGGGTTCTGTTGGACGGCTGATAGGGTTTCGATCCCGCGCGGATTTTCAAACGAAAGATCCTTGATGTATTGCGCCCCGATCATGAAGGGGACGCTATTTTCGCTGGCATTTTCGTCCGCGCCGTTGGCGCCGTTTTCGATCGGCATGTCAGGGTTGTCAGCCATTAGTCGCTCCGATGTGTGTAGCGCTTGTGGCTATCACGGATGGGCCTAGGAAACAATCGGGGACTGGTGCGCGCACGTCGAGCATTAAGGCCAGGTTTCGTCCAGAGGTGGGTGGGGATCGCGCGGATCGCAGCGCAGCAGTTCGGCGTTGCCGGCACGCACGCCGGTCAGCGACCGGATGACCCCCCAGTGGGTGATGACGGCCACTCGGTCCCAGTCGTCCGCTGCTGCTATTAGGCCGCGGAACGCGCCACACCGATCGTGAAACGCCGGAATCGTCTCTTCCTTTCGATCCCACCATATCTCGTTCAGGTGCGAAAAATCGAGTTGCGGCCAGTCCGCAGTCAGGGCTGGCGTCTCTCTGCCGACGTCGCAAACATAGGCGGTGCGCTCGCGCACGTTGGCATCCACCGTCATTGGCACGCCCAGCCGGTTGGCCACCGCATGCGCCGTCTGCAGTGCTCGGGTGTAGGGGCTGGCGATAATGCGGCTGATATCCAGCTTGGCGAACTGCTCTGCCAGTTCCTGTGACTGAGCATGGCCGGTCTCGGTTAGCGGCGGATCCTCGATGCCGGGGTCCTGCTTGGTTTTGCCGAAAACGACGTTGAACATCGTCTGTCCGTGACGGGCGAGATACACTTTTACGCTTCCGTCTTGCCCTTGAAGCGGCAGAGGTCTCTTACCGCGCAGTTCCAGCATTCCGGCTTGCGCGCCTTGCAGATATAGCGGCCGTGCAGGATCAACCAGTGATGGGCGTGGTTCAGCCATTTGGCGGGAATGCGTTTGACCAGCTTGGCCTCAACCTGGTCGACGTTCTTGCCGGGCGCCATGCCGGTGCGGTTGCCGAGGCGAAAGATATGTGTATCGACTGCCATGGTCGGCTGGCCGAACGCGATGTTGAGGACCACGTTGGCGGTCTTGCGCCCAACGCCGGGTAGTCTCACCAGCTCGTCGCGTGTCTGCGGAATTTCGCCGCCAAAATCCGCGATCAGCATCTTGCACAGCGCGATTACGTTCTTTGCCTTGTTACGGTACAGACCGATGGTCTTGATATAATCCCGCACTTTTGCTTCGCCCAGCGTCAGCATTTTTTCTGGTGTATCGGCGACCTTGAACAGCTGGTCGGTTGCTTTGTTGACGCCGGCATCGGTCGCCTGTGCCGATAGCACCACGGCGACGGTCAGGGTGAAATTATTGACGTAATGCAGCTCGCCCTGCGGGTCCGGATCGGCCGTGGACAGGCGGGCGAAGAATTCGTCAACGTCTTTCAGGGGCATGGTGGCGCGCATGAGGTTGTTGTAGCCGCGCGTTGTTCGGCAGGAAAGGGCCGGCCGGGAGACTCTCGACCTCAGCCTATGGAGTGCCTAGGCGCACATCTTGAGTCAGCGGGAATGGCGGTCAGGAAACAGCGTCGCCATCCCCGCCCAGGCGGGCGTCCCTTTGCGCCGCAAACCCAATGAGAACTGCGGGAGTTAACCAATCATTCATTACTTCTGGACTCATCGGTGGCGTTTCCTAAAATTGCCCTATGTCAAAAACGCTTTCAGCCGTCCCTGCTGATGTCGGGGAATCACACGCCGACAGAACTTATCTTTTCGACGCGACCCTGCAGCCCAATACCAGCCTGAAACCGAGAGGGTTCATGCTGCTAATGGTCGCCATCGCCTCGGTCAGTTTCGTCGCCGGCATAATATTTATGCTGGTGGGCGCATGGCCGGTACTAGGCTTTTTCGGTCTCGACGTGGCAGTGATCTACTTGGCGTTCAAGGCGAATTACCGCTGGGCGCGTATTTACGAAACCGTGCGCCTTACGTCCGATTCCCTGCTGGTCGAACGCATAAGACCGTCGGGAAAGGTGCAGCGCTGGCGCTTCCAGCCCTACTGGCTAAAGGTCCAAATCGATCAGCCGGTCAAACACGACAGCCAGCTGGTGTTGTCGAGCCACGGCAAGCGGCTGAAGATCGGCTCGTTCCTGTCGCCCGACGAGCGGGTCGAAGTGGCCAATGCGCTGCAGGACGCACTGACCAAGCTGCACAGGCCGGAACATCTGCGCTAAAAAGTCTAGAAAAACTTGCGACAGCCTGCGCGAAAACGCGGCTCCTTTTTTGGGAACGGTGCCAAACGCAGAGACACCCGCCTTCCCGTCCGATTCCAATCCGTTCAGCGGGCAGCTCCGCAAGGTGGGACTAGCGTGTGACGGCAATCAGGCGGCCATCTACAGCGCCGGCGCTGCGGTGCACGCCGCGTTCGCCAGCCAAACTTTCAACAACGGTCTGGCGTGCAATCTGGGTGGGAAAGATCTCCTTTGCAGGGTTTGCCCAGCTGGCTCACCGGCAAGCTGCACCCGGTGAATTTTCCGTTGACCAAAGATATTTTGCTGACGTTTACTTACGACTATGCGGCCAATGTCACCGGCGTTCTCGCGCCTGTTTGGGCGGCATTTCTGCTGATCGGTCTGTCCGAACGGGCGCGGCTGAAACGCGCTTAGGAGTCGATCCCCAGCACGTCGAACATCGTGTAGAAGCCGGGCTTCTGTCGAGCTGACCACAGCGCCGCGTGGACTGCACCACGCGCGAAGATCTGGCGTGACTGCGCCTTGTGGCTGATCTCCAAGCGTTCATTCTCGACCGCGAAGGTCACCGTGTGATCGCCGACCACGTTGCCGCCGCGCAGACTGGCAAAGCCGATATCGCCGCGTTTTCGTTCGCCGGTTATGCCGTGCTGCGCCCAGCGGGCAACGTCGTCTATATGGACGCCCCGGCCTTCTGCTGCTGCGCGACCAATGCCAACGGCGGTACCGGACGGAGCATCGACCTTATGCTTGTGATGCATCTCGAAAATTTCAATGTCGAAATCGTCGTTTAGCGTCGCGGCGACCTGCTTGGTCAATGCGATCAGCAGATTGACGGCAAGGCTCATGTTCGGCGCATGCATGATGACCGTCTTCTCGCCGGCTGCCCTCAGCGCGGCTTCCTGCTCGGCGGTCATGCCGGTGGTGCCGATGATATGGGCGACGCCCGCGTCCACCGTTAGCGCGACATGCTCGATGGTCGGTTTCGGCAGGGTGAATTCTATAATTGTATCCGAGGCCGCGATCACGGCAGCGACATCGTCGGTCACCGCAACGCCCAGCGTCCCCGCGCCGGCGGCGTCTCCCGCGTCCTGTCCAATCAGCGGCGATCCGGATATGTCCGATGCGGCGACAACCGCGCATCCATCCGTTTCTATAATCTGGTGGATACATGCCTGTCCCATGCGTCCGCCGGCACCGATAATTCCAATTTTCATGTCGGCCATTTCGTTTTTCCGCGAATTAAACGTTTCGGCAGTGTCGTTACGGCGAATTGGCATTCAGTGCAAGGGGGCTTTTCCCGTACCGGGCTCCGACGATGGCGTCTTCCTGCGCGCTCCGAATGGCTGTATCGTTGTTTTTTATCGCTAGGGGGTACCCATGGGAATTCAACTCGAAATGATGCCCAACTCACTATTCGTCGGGGTGCCACTTTTTCTTGCCTATGCCGGAACGGCGGCGGTACTGACGCTTGTCTATATCGTAGTATATATGTGGGTGACCCCTCACCCTGAAATCACGCTGATCCGGGAAAACAATCTTGCCGCAGCCGTCGCCTTCGGGGGGAGTCTCCTGGGTTTCTGTCTGCCGTTGGCCAATACGATTGCGGGATCTATCAACCTGCTCGATTGCGTATTATGGGGGCTGATTGCTTTGGTAGTGCAGATCCTAATCTATTTTTTGGCGCGCCTGCCGATGCCGAAAATTTCTGAGCGGATTGAAAACGGCGAACTGGCCAGCGGCGTTTGGCTTGGCTCGGCCTCCCTGGCAGGCGGCCTTCTCAACGCAGCCTGCATGACGTACTGAATGTGATCTCCTAACTCAGAACTGCGACGCCGATCGCCATAACGCGCCGAAATATCAGTCAGTCAGGTCTTCCCACAATTCCTTTACCCGGGAGAAAAAGCCCTCCGATTCCGGGCTGGTGGTGCTTTCGCCCTTCGCCGGCTTCTCGCCTTGGAATTCGCGCAGCAGTTCTTCCTGACGCTTGGAGAGGTTTACCGGGGTTTCTACCACGATATCGATATACATGTCTCCGCGGGCCTGGCTGCGCAGGACCGACATGCCCTTGCCGCGCAGGCGGAACTGGTGGCCGGACTGGGCGCCCTTCGGGATGGTAACCTTGGCGCGCTTGCCTTCGATGGTCGGCACTTCTATCGATCCGCCCAGCGCGGCGGTTGCCATAGGGATCGGTACGCGGATGTGGAGATCGGCCGCGTCGCGCTGGAACATCCGATGCGGTGCCACGGCGACGAAAATATAGAGATCGCCTGCGCCGCCACCCCTGGAACCGGCCTCGCCTTCGCCGGCAAGGCGGATGCGGGTGCCGTCCTCGACCCCGGCCGGGATGGTGACTTTGAGCGTTTTTTCCTTCTGCACGCGCCCGCTGCCGCCGCAAGTCTGGCACGGATCTTCGATCACCTGACCAGTGCCATTGCAGGTGGGACAGGTCCGTTCGATGGTGAAGAAGCCCTGCTGCGCGCGTACCTTTCCGCGCCCCTGGCACATGCCGCAGGTCGTCGGATGCGATCCCTTGGAGGCACCCGACCCATTACAGTCTTCGCAGGTCACGGCCGTCGGCACACGGATCTGGGTTTCGCGGCCTTGGAAAGCGTCCTCCAGGCTGATCTGCATGTTGTAGCGGAGATCGGCACCCCGCGAGGCTCCGGCCCGGCCGCGATTGCCGGCTTGGCGTCCTCCACCCATGAAATCGCCGAACATTTCGTCGAAGATGTCGGCAAAGCCGCCGCCGCCCGCGCCGCCGGGTCCGCCGCCTTCGAATGCGGCGTGGCCAAACTGATTGTAGGCCGCGCGCTTTTCGTCGTCCTTGAGGACGTCGTAGGCCTCGTTAACTTCCTTAAATTTTGCCTCGGCAGCGTCATCATCCGGATTGCGGTCCGGATGATATTTCATGGCGAGTTTGCGGTAGGCACTTTTCAGCGCCTTTTCGTCAGCTCCGCGGTTTACCCCGAGGGTTTCGTAATAATCTGGTTTCGCCATGGCTCAGCGCCCCTTTCGGTTAACCGCCCGGGGATGCGGCCATCCCCGGACGCGATACCGGACGTTACTAACGCTTAGCCGGTCAGGCCGATTTGTCCTTGGGCTCGTCCTCGACTTCCTCGAAGTCGGCATCGACCACGGTGGCGCCGTCGTCAGCATCAGTTGGACCGGCGTCGCCGCCGGCATCCGGGCCCATGTCGCCCATGCCGGCATCGCCCGCCGCCGCCGCTTCTTCCTGCTGCGCCTTGTAGAGGGCTTCGCCGAGCTTCTGGGCGGCCTGCGCGAGGATTTCCGTCTTGGCGGTGATGTCTGCCGGATCCGCATCTTCCGGCTCGATCGCGGCCTTCAGGTCGGCGATGGCCGTTTCGATGGCCGACTTGTCCTCGTCCGACAGGGATTCGCCATGTTCTGCCATGGTCTTCTCGGTCGTATAGATCAGACCGTCGGCATTGTTGCGTGCTTCGACTGATTCGCGGCGCTGTTTGTCCGCTTCCGAATTGGCCTCGGCGTCCTGAACCATCTGTTCGATATCCTCATCCGACAGTCCGCCGGACGCCTGGATGCGAATGGTCTGCTCCTTATTGGTCGCCTTATCCTTGGCGCTGACGTTCACGATGCCGTTGGCGTCGATGTCGAACGTGACCTCAATCTGTGGCACGCCGCGCGGTGCCGGCGGAATGCCGACCAGATCGAACTGGCCGAGGAGTTTATTGTCCGTCGCCATTTCGCGTTCGCCCTGAAAGACGCGGATGGTCACCGCGTTCTGGCTGTCTTCGGCGGTAGAGAACGTCTGGCTTTTCTTGGTTGGGATCGTCGTGTTGCGGTCAATCAGACGGGTGAACACGCCGCCCAGCGTTTCGATGCCGAGCGAAAGCGGTGTCACGTCGAGCAGCAGCACGTCTTTCACATCGCCCTTCAGCACGCCCGCCTGGATGGCAGCGCCGATGGCGACTACTTCGTCCGGATTGACGCCGCGATGCGGGTCGCGCCCGAAGAAGTTCTTCACAGTCTCGATCACCTTGGGCATGCGGGTCATGCCTCCGACTAGGATCACCTCATCAATTTCGCCCGCCGACAGGCCGGCGTCTTTCAGCGCTGCCTTGCACGGGCCGATGGTGCGTTCGACCAGATCGTCAACCAGCGCTTCCAGCTTGGCCCGCGTCAGCTTGATGTTGAGATGCTTCGGTCCGGCCTGATCCGCTGTTATGAACGGTAGGTTGACCTCGGTCTGCGATGAAGACGAGAGTTCGATCTTCGCCTTTTCGGCCGCTTCTTTGAGCCGCTGCAGGGCGAGCTTGTCGTGGCGCAGGTCGATTGCGTTCTCTTTTTTGAACTCGTCGGCCAGGTAATCCATGATCCGGGCGTCAAAGTCCTCGCCGCCGAGGAACGTATCGCCGTTGGTGGACTTCACCTCAAACACGCCGTCGCCGATTTCGAGGACCGACACGTCGAACGTGCCACCGCCGAGATCGTAGACCGCGATGGTGCCGGTTTCATTTTTCTCCAGCCCGTAGGCGAGTGCCGCGGCGGTCGGTTCGTTAATGATGCGCAGCACATCTAGCCCGGCAATCTTGCCGGCATCTTTTGTTGCCTGGCGCTGGGAGTCGTTGAAATAAGCGGGAACGGTGATGACCGCTTCGGTCACGTCTTCGCCGAGATGCGCTTCGGCGGTTTCCTTCATTTTTTGAAGAATGAAAGCCGAAATCTGGCTCGGTGAATATTTCTCGCCGTCAGCTTCAACCCAGGCGTCTCCGTTGTCCGCCTTGACGATCTGGTAGGGGACAAGATCCTCGTCCTTCTTGGTAGTTGGATCGTCGAACGACCGTCCGATCAGGCGCTTAATGGCGAACAGCGTGTTTTCCGGGTTAGTAACCGCCTGGCGTTTTGCTGCCTGGCCGACCAGCCGTTCGTCGCTTTCCGCAAACGCCACCATCGAAGGTGTCGTCCGGGCGCCCTCTGCATTTTCGATAACTCGGGCGTCGGAGCCCTCCATCACGGCGACACAGGAATTCGTCGTGCCTAGATCGATACCTATTGCTTTACCCATGGTTTTTTACCTCGCATTTCGGCAGATTTCAGGGACCCTAAAGGCATCCGGGAAATCCCCCAAGGATTGTACTAACTCATACTGATGAAGGACGGATTAAAAGATATATAGGGAGCTACTCAGGGTCTTACAATAGGCCAAAAGATGGAAATTAGGGTCTAAATCGCATTTTTCAGCGATATAACCGCACTGCACCTTTCCTGGTTCAATAACCTCCCAAAATGATCGTATCCGAGATCTATCGCACCGATTTTCTCGCGTTTTTCGCTGACTAGTTCCGGTTTCTGGCTCGCGCAGGGTCACTGCAAAGTGAGAAACCCTTATGGCGGACAAACCTACAGGGCTGCCCCCCGGGGCGACGTCGCCTAACGTTATCTGTCGCAGTTTTAACTTTTACTGTGCAGATCTAATCTGCACACAGCTCATTATTTAACCAAGCCCGGTCCGATACAAATTAGCGAACAACAGCGGATGTTTGCCTGCCCTTCAGGCCGAGGTGTCGATCTGGTCGTCGGACTCGGCCGGCGCCGAGCCCGCCTTAGCGATACCCACTTTCGCCGGTCGCAGCAGGCGGTCGTGGATCACGTAACCTGCTTCCACCACCTGCAGCACGGTGCCACTTTCCGCGTCGACGGTCGGGATCTCGAACATCGCCTCGTGGAACTGCGGGTCGAATTTCTCGCCCATGGGATCGATCTTCTCGATGCCATGGCGTTCCAGCGTCGATAGCAGCTCCTTCTCGGTCAGTGCGATGCCTTCGATAAATCCAACCAGAGCGGAACCGTCCGGATCGGCTTCTTCGGGAATCGACTCGATTGCCCGGCGCAGATTGTCGGCGACAGACAGCATATCGCGCGCAAAGTTGGCGGAGCTGTATTTCAGGGCGTCTTCACGATCTTTCTGCGACCGCCGCCGTAAGTTTTCCATGTCGGCGAGGGTGCGCAGAAGCTTGTCCTTGAGGTCCGCGATTTCCTCTTCTTCGGTCATGTCCTCGACGCCGTCAGACGATATTTCCGTTGCTTGCGCAGCGTCTTCGTTTTCCGAAACGGCTTCTTCCGGGATTACATTGTCCGTCGCCTCGTCAGCATTCGCTTTTGCCGGGGCGTCTTGGTTCTTGTCCTGATCGCTCACGTGTTTTGCTTTCCTGCTTATCCGATGATCCGGTCGATTACCCGGGCGGTATAATCGACCATGGGTATTATGCGGGCATAGTTAAGCCGCGTCGGTCCGATGACGCCGATGGCGCCTACGATGGTCTGGCTTTCGCCTTTGAACGGCGCGACCACCAGCGAGCAGCCGGCCTGATCGAACAGTGTGTTCTCGGCGCCGATGTATATCTGAACGCCCTCCGCCGTGTCTGTGACGTCGAGCAGCTTTACCAGCAGTTCCTCTGTTTCCAGCGCTTGGAAAAGTCCCCGGACGCGCTCCAGATCTTGCACCGCCGAAACCTCGTCTAGAAGGTGCGACTGGCCTTTTACGATTAGCGTGCCGGTGCCGCTCCCGGCGTTAACGCCGCCATTGTCGGTGCCTGACCATGCGGCCAGGCCCGCGTCGATCAGGCTGCCTGTGATTTCATCGATCTGCGCGCGTCGCAGCTCGATCTCGCCGGCGATAGCGCGGCGGGCGTCGTTGATGGTTTTGCCGGCAAGGCGCGCATTCAGATAGTTGCCGGCCTGCACGAGTGCCGAGGGAGGAGTACCGAGGGGCATATCGATGATTCGGTTTTCTACGAAACCTTCGTCGGTCACTAAAACGGCCAGCACCCGACCGTCCCCGAGATTGACGAACTCGATGTGCTTCAACGGTCGAGCGGTTTTCGGCGCGACCACCAATCCGGCGCACTGCGCCAGCCCTGACAGGAGGGTTGTTGCCTCGCCCAGTGCCTCATCCAGATTCGTTCCGTGGGCGACGCAACGAGCTTCTATGTCTTCCCGATCCTTGGAGCTCAGGTCGCCAATTTCTAAAAGGCCGTCTACAAACATACGCAGACCGGCATCCGTCGGCAGACGGCCCGCTGATTTATGGGGCGAATACAGTAAGCCTAAGTCTTCAAGATCCGCCATGACATTGCGGATTGTCGCCGGCGACAACGGCATCTGCAGCCGCTGCGACAGGGTACGCGAGCCGACAGGCTCGCCATCGGCGACATAGGCCTCTACGATTTCGCGAAATACGTCGCGCGACCGGTCGTTCAATTCTTTAATGGTACTGGTATTCGGGCTATTCATCTCGATCACCGAAACGCGCAGGGAATGTAGTATGAGCCGTTGCATTGTCAACGGCCTGCCGACGACGGCGGTAAACGTCATCCTGCTTTACCTGTGCTGACGGCTTGGATAGCTTGCGCCCACTTCCATTGCAGGAGAATACCATGCGCCCTTCCGGCCGTTCCCCAGATCAGATGCGATCCGTTACCCTTGAAACGGGCTTCACGCCCTACGCGGAAGGTTCGTGCCTTGCGAAATTCGGCGATACGCACGTCCTTTGTAACGCGACCGTCGAGGAGCGCGTTCCGCCGTGGATGCGTAATTCAGGCCGTGGGTGGGTGACTGCTGAATACGGGATGCTGCCGCGATCGACCCATGATCGCACGGATCGCGAAGCGGCGCGGGGTAAGCAATCCGGACGCACCCAGGAGATCCAGCGGCTGATCGGCCGCTCGTTGCGCGCGGTTATCGATCTTAAAGCGCTGGGCGAGCGGCAGATACGTCTGGATTGCGACGTCATTCAGGCCGACGGCGGAACGCGGACGGCATCCATCACCGGCGCCTGGGTGGCGCTGAAAATCGCGACCGACGCCCTCGTGCGGTCGGGTTCGCTGGCGAAAGATCCCGTGACCGGCTCCACCGCGGCGGTATCCTGCGGCATTTTCGAGGGTACACCGGTTCTCGACCTCGACTATCCGGAGGATTCCAACGCCAAAGCAGACGCGAATTTTGTGCTGACCGGGTCGGGTGGAATCGTCGAAATTCAGGGAACCGCTGAACAGGAACCGTTTTCCGAGGAAGCATTCCTGAAATTGCTGGAACTCGCCAAGAAAGGCATCGGCGAGTTGACGACGGCACAGATAATGGCGCTGGGAGATTGATCGTGGCGCGCCGGTTTACCGAAAAGAGGTTGATAATCGCCAGCCACAATTCCGGCAAGGTGCGCGAGATCGGCGAGCTTCTCGACCCTTGGTCAGTTGAGGTCGTGTCGGCTGCGGAGCTGAATTTACCGGAACCGGAGGAAACAGGCCTAACTTTCGCTGCGAATGCTAAACTAAAGGCACACGCCGCGGCGTTAGCGACAAAATTGCCGGCATTGGCCGATGATTCGGGCCTCTGTGTCAACGCTCTGGATGGCTCGCCTGGAATTTACTCCGCCAGGTGGGGCGGTCCCCAAAAGGATTTCGACGTCGCAATGGCACGCGTAAACGCGGAAATGGGCGATGCCGCTGATCGCAGGGCACAATTCGTGTGCGCGCTTGCCCTTACCTGGCCTGATGGACATTCGGAGATTTTCGAGGGCACGGTTGACGGTACGCTCGTCTGGCCGCCTCGGGGCGATCGGGGCTTCGGTTATGACCCGATGTTTCTGGGAGAGGGCGATACCGGCACGTACGGCGAGATCGAGCCGATGGAAAAGCATGCGAAGAGTCATCGGGCGGTTGCGTTCCGCAAGTTGATCGACGCCTGTTTCCCGCTCACTTGATGGGAGCCTGCCGGAGGCCCGCCGATCCTGGCCTTGTCTGCGGGGAAACCATGCCCTTCGATCCACCGGGCGGCTTCGGCCTTTATGTGCACTGGCCGTTCTGCGTTTCCAAATGTCCGTACTGCGACTTTAATTCGCACGTTGCTGATAGTGTCGACCAGGATACTTGGCGATCCGGACTGTTGGCTGAGCTGGATCATTACGGAATCAAAACAAAAGGCCGGCACCTGGATACGGTTTTTTTTGGTGGTGGGACACCGTCTCTGATGCCGCCTGCTACGGCTGCGGCGGTTCTGGATGCGCTGTCGTCTTACTGGACACTTGCCCCCGATATCGAAATCACGCTGGAGGCTAATCCGTCTTCCGTCGAAGCCCGAAAATTTGAGGATTTCAAGACAGCTGGCGTCAACCGAATTTCGATTGGCGTGCAGTCTTTCGATGATGCGGCATTGCGCTTTCTCGGCCGGGGGCACGGCGCAGAGGAGGCTAAAGAAGCGGTTACAATTGCGAAACGAACCTTTGATCGCAGTTCTTTTGATTTGATTTATGCATTGCCCGGTCAGCAGCCCGAAGAATGGGCCCGTCAACTCGATGAGGCGCTTGCCTTCGATACGGGACATCTGTCGCTCTATCAACTGACGGTTGAGAAAGGCACGAAGTTTTATTCCGATCACCGGAATGGCGCATTCGACCCGCTAAATGACGAGTTAGCGGCAGATTTATACGACTTGACCACTGAAATGACGACGAATAGGGGTCTGAATGGCTATGAAGT
>CEUM01019708.1_pt1 | contig 18859 bp, 13 predicted proteins | sample 356421 | NCBI WGS metagenome assembly CEUM01 (sample SAMEA2622716, study PRJEB7988) | marine metagenome | biome: marine biome (ENVO:00000447); feature: surface water layer (ENVO:00002042); material: "saline water (ENVO:00002010), including plankton (ENVO:xxxxxxxx)" | depth 5 m | reverse complement strand
GTAAGATGTCTCAAATGCGGACATTCATACCGCAGAATACCCATTTCAGGGAAATGCATCCAACAAAGTAATGCTAATAATGCCGGATTTGGCTCGCTTGGAATTGCCAAATCTCATGGCGATTTGTGTAACGGAAATCTTGCGCTGACCGTTTCTGAAGGAGCAGTGAGAAAATACATCAAAGTTACACAGCACGTTATGGAGAAATATGGCGTCGATACCTACACCAAGCAAAATGTAGAATGGTTGGCAAATAGCACAAACTCGCTGTTCCAAAACGACCGAGCAAGGCAGTTATCGTTATCTGATTTCTTATGATTACTTGACTGAGGGTCCTGTCATTTGTTCTGGCCTTACCCATTCATCAAATTCTTCGTTTGTTAGATAGCCTAGCTCCAAAGCGGAAGCACGTAATGTCAAACCGTGTTGGTGAGCATTTTTCGCAATTTTTGCGGCTTTATCATAACCTATGTGGTTGTTCAATGCTGTGACGAGCATCAAGGAATTTTCGAGATGATTGCTAATACTATCGTGTACTGGTTCGAGGCCTTCAACGCAATTTTCGCGCATCGAGCGACAGGAGTCTGTTAACAGACGTACTGAATGTAATAGATTGTGAATCATCATCGGTTTGTAGACATTCAACTCAAAATTTCCTTGTGAACCACCAACCGTTATTGCTGTGTGGTTACCCATTACTTGGCAACAAACCATAGTCATGGCCTCTGCTTGTGTTGGATTGACTTTGCCGGGCATAATTGATGACCCTGGTTCATTTGCTGGTAGCGCAAGTTCGCCAAGTCCACATCGTGGGCCTGAACCAAGCCATCGAATATCGTTCGCTATTTTCATTAGACTGACTGCTAATGTATTCAAAGCTCCACTGGCTGCTACAACAGCATCATGTGCGGCTAACTGAGCAAATTTATTATCAGCACTGACAAAACTCAAGCCCGTTATGTTAGAGATTTCATCAGCCACCATCTGAGCAAACAGAGGGTGTGTGTTCAAACCGGTGCCAACTGCAGTGCCGCCCAATGCTAATTCAAACAAATCATCCAAAGCAAAATCTAGTCGGCGTAAATCTGCATCCAACTGAGCAACCCAGCCCGATACTTCTTGGCCTAATGTCAATGGAACTGCATCCATCAAATGCGTCCGCCCAATCTTGACTATCTCTGACCATTTTTGCGCTTTGGAATTCAGAGCATTCCTCAATGCTCGAACGCTTGGTAGTAAATCATGTACGAAGGCTTCGGCTGAAGCAATATGCATTGCTGTTGGAAAGGTATCGTTCGATGACTGGGCTCGATTCACATGGTCGTTTGGATGGACTGGGTCTTTCGATCCAAGCACACCGCCTGCTATTTCTATGGCTCGATTTGCAATTACCTCATTCGTATTCATATTGGATTGTGTTCCGCTCCCTGTTTGCCAAATTCGCAGTGGGAAATGGTCGTCTAAATCTCCATCAATTACTTCTTGGGCTGCTTTGATGACCAATTGGCCCACATCTGAGTCTAGTTGTTTAAGCGCCACATTCGTTTTTGCTGCCGCTTGTTTTAGAATTCCGAAAGACCGTATTACTCCTCTTGGCATTGTATCATTACCGATGTCAAAATTGATTAATGATCTCGCGGTTTGACAGCCATAATATCTGTCACTAGCAACCTCAAGGTCTCCCATTGTGTCACTTTCAATTCTCACTCCAGTGGTAGTATTTTTTCTTGGTTGGGCAGCCTTTTCTATTCTTTGCTTCTTTTGTGGGTTTAGAGCACTATCAATCATCTTAGCAATTGTTGCACTACGGCCTAATTTACCTTTACCGACACTGCGATCAAGTCTTATCGCTAAGTCTTCAGGTATGCTTATACTGATTATTCGCCTATCTCCTACTCTATGCTTGGACATAGTAAGCGCTTAATAATTAATTATTAAATAATATCTATGGTTCGAATTCAGGGCCAATGCCCACTTTAATGTTGTAGTTATCCCAGTACCCACGATACATCAATCGAGTCTGGAACGGCATAGTTAATTGGCCATGCGAAGTTACTGCGATTAAACCCCCTCTGCCACCTAATGGTGCAACATCGTCAAGCACCTTATCTGCTGATTCAGTCAGTTTGCCACTCGAATGATAACTTGTTGCAAGACTATGAGCTGCACAGGTGCGAATGTAGGCTTCACCGACGCCTGTACAGGAAACTGCTATTGTATCATCAGACCACGTTCCTGCACCAATGATTGGAGTGTCTCCAACCCTGCCAACGGGTTTACCGGTCATGCCACCAGTTGATGTCGCTGCTGCAAGATTGCCGTTGCTGTCAAGTGCTACTGCCCCAACAGTACCCATACCTTCATCAGAAAATTCGGTAGAAACTCTACCTTCTAAATCATGGTCGAGTACAGAATCGTCTTCATCAGTTGTTCCTGGATTTAATTTGCTTTGCTTCCATTGATTCCATTGTCCCTGTCTAAGTTCGGTCTTGAGCCAATCTTGACTAACCTGTTCTACTCCGGAAAGTATGCCAAAATCGTCCGCAGCTGAACTATTCAGCATTACTGGCCAGCCTCGTTGTAAAATAAAATTCGCGGCCCTGATTGGGTGTCGCAGTTTTGTGACATTGATTACAGATCCAGCTGCTTTGTCGAGGCCACGCATGATTGACGCATCCATGGTAATTGAGCCATCTTCGCCAATTACTGAGCCTTGTCCCGCATTGAATAGGGGTTCATCCTCGAGCATTTCTACCGCTAATGTAACGGCTTCTAGGCAATCGATTTCGCCGCTTTCTAATCTCCTTCCTACGACCTTTAGCACCTGCTTCATGCAATCAATTCGTCCAGGGTCAAGCGGGGTTTTACCGAGCCATGGCCCATCACCACCAGCACCGCCGTGGATAACTAAGATTGCCATGCTCACTGTACAACTGTGCAACTGATTATTTGTTGCGGTTCTGCTGGCCTGTCGCCTGGAAGTTTTCTACATCTTTCAATTGCGGATACAACATCCATACCGTCTACCACTTCGCCAAACACTGCGTGATTACCATTCAGCCATGGTGTAGCAACTGTGGTTAGGAAAAATTGGGAGCCCCCGGTATTTCTTCCAGCATTTGCCATCGATAGGACTCCTGGGCGGTCATGCTTCAAAGCCAGAGCTGATGCTTCACAAGGGATTTGCCAACCAGGGCCGCCTGTTCCGGCTCTACGTGACATTGGATCTTTTGAGTGTGGGCAACCGCCTTGAATCATAAAATCTTCAATCACTCTATGAAAATGTAAGCCGTTATAATGGCCCATTTCTACTAATTTTACAAAATTTCCAACGGTTTCTGGCGCCTCGTCTGCGTATAACTTGATTAGGATATCTCCTGCACTTGTCTTCATCATTACCTGCATAAGCCTGCCACATATCGGCAGGTCATGAGTATTGCCTTTGGATTATTGCTTTAGCCACGGCCTGAAGTGTTGGTCAGCATATGCGCGAGCATAGTCTGCTGGATAACCTGCAGCAATCAACTGCTGTTCATACGCAAGTTGCTCTGGGGTTATCGAAGCGTCTACCGCACCGATGCCGGCGACAGCCGCGTAACCAGCCTCAGCGTATGCCTTTTCTTGCATTGCGAAAGCATCCTTCTTTGAGCCTCTACCTTTCACCAACAATAGACTAATGATTAGTAAAACAATTACTGCACCAATAATTCCAACTAGAGTGTATGACATGCCGAATATTCCAGCCTCTGATTCTGCCTCATCGCTAGCATCGGTTGTGTCGTCTGTTGAACCGGTATTATCGTCGGGGTCTACTGGGTCTACAGGATCTACTGGCCCTACAGTATCGTTGTTATTTGTGTCATCCGTATCGTTGTTTTGGGGCTCTTCAACTATCTCACAGCCTTCTGAATCAACAATCACGCCAATAGGAGTCTCTGGGCACAAATCGTTTTCATTTAACACGCCATCAAAGTCGAGGTCAAGTATCGGACAACCTACACCGTTATCTCCGCTGAAAACCCCAGCTACGTCTGGACATTGGTCACCATTAGTTCCGATTGGGTTGTCGCCAAAGCCGTCGCCGTCTGAATCATAATATTGAGTTGGGTCATTTGGTAGAATGTCGTTGTCGTTGGAAACTCCATCACTATCTAAGTCGGGACATCCGTATCTGTCAATTGTTGAAGTTCCTGGATTATTAGGGCAATCATCGACTATCCCGTCGCCCGCATCGGTCGAGTTAAACCCGTCTCTGTCAACATCGTTGGCCCACAATTCTTCCTCGTTTTGAATGAAAAACGGTTCAGAGAAGTGGATGTTGTTTGATTCATCTGTTTCCGGCACATCGTCATTTGAATCGATAATTAGTTTGCATCGATAATCTCCCGACGGGGTGGCGGTTGGAATAGTGAAGAAGGCGAAGCTATCTTGCACATTGGATTGATTGTATGACATTGCATTGGTAACTGCAGGATTCTCAGCAGCCGCTTCGGAGGAGTAAATTGTGTTAACAGTCTCGTTATCCGAGTTGATTAATTCAATTAGTACCACCAATGTAGCGCCGTATCCAGGTCCTCTGGCATTGTTTATCGCCCATTGGGTTGTTATTTCCTCATCAGTAAATGCTTCGACGGTTGGACATACTAGTGACTCAGGAACTAAATCAGGTAGTGCTGCATCAGCAATTATAATCTCGGCATCGTAGTTGCCTTGCCCTCCATTAGAGTCAATTGTAAGCGTGTAGGTATTGCTTTGTCCCTCAAATGTTTCATTGCCAAGAGAAGCAAATAATTGTCCATAACTGGTATTGTCAACTGAGGCAATCAAGTCGCCAGCTACATTTGTCAGTGTTGCTGTAAATGGCAGATCTGTCGTAGTATTGAAGTTTATTTCCACATTCTTGTAATCATCTATCTCGAAACTGAAAACATCTTCTGTGTCTGAATTACTCAAACAACCGGTGCCACTGATTGGGTTGTTCGTTCCCAGAGGTATTCCCGAGGCTGTTGCATCTTGACCGAGTCCCAAATCATTCTGAGTACCACAGGAAAATGGTGGCACATAAGTTGACTGATCAGGTTCACCAATGAGTAAGCGGTAGGTTCCACCGGGATTACTGGTGCCAAATCCGGAATAGTAAGTTACATTGATGTAATAATCGCCTGCTGTAAATTCAAAGTCTGTGTCCTCTAAGGTAACAAAATCGTCTCCGGTGGAAAGGCTTTGATCGATTACACTGCCATTGGGTAACATGAGTTCCAAATCAAAATCGGCGCCGGATATCGGTGCCGTAACCAAAGTCACTTCGAGTGGTTGGTTTGCTGTTATGCTAACTTTGTACAAATCTTCTTCATCGGTTGAATCTATGCAACCCCTAATTTCCGCTTCAACATCTAAGCCTAAATCAAATGCTGTAGCAACGACGTCACCTGCATCGCCGCCCAGTGCAGCATCGTCTTGCGGAGTTGCACAAGCATTCACTCCATTACCCACTGCTAAAGTATCTGCTGCGCGAACTGTGTTGTCACTCTCGCTCTTTTCGGATATCATTTCATCACTGTCTAGAACCGCGAATACCCTGTATTCACCTTGCACAATGTTACTCGGAATCGCGCCATTGACAGTCAAGATTTGGGTTGCATTGATCGGTAGACCAGAAGACCATGTCACGTTGCCTAAGTTGTGATCTACCCAAGTATTCGTTAAATCAACGCTAAGGATTATTTCGGCCATGAATGCGTCGGTTAAATCTAAAGTTCCATCATTTACCACGGTGACATCGAATGGCACTACGTCACCTGGATTTGCTGCAGTGTTGAAAGTAACATTCTCGATTGCGAGGTTGGGGATTGGAACACTATAATTGGTATAGACATCCAAAGTATAGTTGCCACTGCCAGCATAATGTGAGACGTTAACATAATATGTTCCTTGTTGATTTTCAAAACTTGTTCCCTCGGAAGTGACAAACTCATCAGTATCACCAAATGCTCCGGATGTATCGATTGTTGAGCCGTTTGTTTGGTGGAGGAGTAAGTCAAAGTCTACTCCATTATCCATTGCCAAAGTAACGGTGATTGTATGATTCAATGGCACATCAAAAGCGAAAACGTCGCCGCCATCATTACCATCTAAACAACCTGTATATGTGGCGGTGATATTATTGCCCAAGTTAGTTGGAGAGTCTGTCCAATTTTGCGGTGCGTCTTGGCCAGTATTAGCATCATTTTGAGGGTTGAACCAATCGATGCAAGATTCGGTGTAATTTGTCCAAATATCCAAATCATAATCCCCAATTGAAGAACCTCCTCCTTGATTATATGGTAAGACTACAATCCAATAGGTATTAGGCGTCGATTCAATCGTTGAGCCAATACTAGAAACAGATTCTGAAGGGTCGCTAAATTCTGAACTATCGGCTATGTAATATGAACCGTTATCTTCGAAAACGAGATACAAATCGTAATCGTTAGCATAGTTAGTCATGGTCGCTTCAACATTGTAATCTTGATCCATGGTAAATTCATACCAGTCCTCGACATCTGCAGTATCAGCACAGCCAGTGAACGAAATGGTTGGATTCGCTCCTAGGTCTTTAGCAGTATTCGTAGTTGCGTTACCTGCATCACCTGGAGAGCCCCCGTCATTTTGAATTGCCGGGCATGGTTGGCCTACTGCATTTTTTATCTGCTTTCTCAAATCGTCTAAAATTGGCTCGCCAAATTGATTGGTTTTGGTTTCATCTCCGGAATTGTCAATCGCCGAATGAATACTGGCCATTGGAGATAACGCGGTAATCAAAAACATAAGTCCAACAATAAATCGTACACTACGCATGTCGCTCACAATGTAGTGTGCGCGCCGCTAAGTTATCAAACTACGGGATTCAAGTCATTTTGCCAATGATTTGGGTGATGAGGCATTAACGGCTTCTGATACACCGTCTTCGTAACGCTTGAAATTAGCCACAAACATCTCGGCAAGGTTGTCTGCTGTATTATTATAAGAATCTGAATCGCTCCAAGTTTGGATTGGTTGTAATACCTCGCTTGGGACATTAGGGCATGTAGTTGGCACAGCGAATCCAAATCGCTCATCGACAACATAGGAGACATCGTCCAGCTCGCCATCAAGTGCGGCATTCAGCATCGCGCGAGTATACTTTATTTTCATCCGGTTACCAACTCCGTAAGGCCCTCCAGACCATCCAGTGTTAATCAGCCACGCTGTTGCATTATGCTCCTCCATTTTCTTTGATAATAAGTCTGCATAAACTCCCGGGTGCATCGGCATGAATGGTTCGCCAAAACAGGCAGAAAAAGTCGCTTGAGGTTCTTTTACTCCGACTTCTGTTCCGGCTACTTTCGCAGTATATCCCGAAATAAAATGGTAAGCTGCCTGCTCAGGAGTTAGTCTTGAAATTGGTGGCAGGACGCCGAATGCATCGCAGGTCAAAAAGATGACATTTTGTGGATGGCCTCCAGTGGAATCACTGGTCCTATTATCGATGAACTCTATTGGATATGAGCCTCTTGTGTTTTGGGTTTTTGAAACATCGGTAAAGTCCGGAACCCCGTTTTCATCCATCACTATGTTTTCTAATATAGAACCGAATTTGCGGGTTGTGCCAAAAATTTCAGGTTCATCTTCCTCCGATAAATCGATTAATTTGGCATAACATCCGCCTTCGAAGTTGAACACTCCGTTTGAACCCCATCCGTGTTCATCATCACCAATTAGTGCTCGCTTTGGGTCCGCTGAGAGTGTGGTTTTTCCAGTACCGGAAAGTCCGAAGAAAATAGCGGTATTTTCGCCGTTAGTATTGGCAGAGCAGTGCATTGGAAGGATTCCCTTCTTGGGCAAGATTAAGTTCATGACCGAGAAAATAGATTTCTTTATCTCTCCGGCATACCTTGTACCGCCGATCAAAACTTCCCCGGCTTGATAGTTAACAATTACAAAACATTGGGAGTTGAGACCGTCTTCTTTACTGGCTTCAAAATGTGGAGCATGGAATACCGTAAATTCGGGCGCGTGGGATGAAAGTAGTTCTTTTGATGGCCTGATGAACATGTTTCTTGCAAAAGCATTGTGCCATGCGTTTTGGTTGATTACTCTTATTGGCAATGCCTCGGACATATCTGCTCCACAATACAAATCTTGTACGAATAAATCTTCACGGGCTGATAAATAATCTATGACTTTTGCTCGCATTCTTGTGAACGTCTCAATATCGGTGGAGATGTTTACATCACCCCAATTAACATCGCTATTTGTTGTTGGTTCGTCAACAATGAATTTGTCATTTGGAGAACGTCCAGTTCGCTCGCCGGTTTCGGTAACCAATGCCTTGTGAGCACTAAAAACTCCTTCATGACGAGAGACTGCCATCTCTACAAGTTCTTCAACCGGTAGATTCCAGTGGATGTTACCTGCACAGTTCAGTCCGTGCGCAGACAGGTCGCCAAGATGCGAGCCCAAGACTTCGGCCATGCTGAATCGTGGTCGAGGTCGTCTTTGTCTTTTTCGATTGATGGTGTTGCCTAACCATGTAACTTGGAGGCAGTTTTCAATAGGCAAAAACCATCGAAGAATTAGAAAAGCAGGGTGAGGATTGAATAGATGAACGCTGACGAGAGGTTGTATGTCTGAGGATATAGATGGGCGAGATGAGCTCATTGAGAAAAAAAATTCTCGAGACGAACTAATTCGGAAGAAGTCATTTTCAAGAGCCCGAGGGCTCGATATATCTTCATTCATGGTTGCTGATGACAGTGAACAAGATAAATCAGAAGAGATCGAGCCATCAACAGTAAAAGAGCAAGATGTTGCCATGGGAGAAATTGCTGAAATATTTTCCAAAGGTGGAGAAAATTTCGATCTGCCCGGCGCCGTTCAAAAGGATGGTACAGTAAAGACGGCTCCAGAGATGGACAGCGTTTCAGACCTAGCAGTTCACGGTGAGAAGCGTTTGGGTTTTGGATTATTAGTTGCCATGGTATTCTCTTGGTCGCTAATTGGTACCATAGTTGGTACCGTACTTGACCCAATACTCGGTGCAATTGGACTTAGTGCTATGGCAATAATTGGACTATATCTTGGGGAAAAATGGATTCCAAACCCAAATATGAGAATTCTGGGCGTTACGTGGGTAATTATTTCGATGAAATTGATTTACGGCCTAGCCTTAGATTTGTGGCATTGGGGCTGGCTAGAAGGTTTTTCGTTTGCCGATGAAGATAATTTGCTCGGCGTATTATTGCTGTTTGGCGTTGTTCTAAATATTGGCATTGCTCAACGCCATGACGAAGATGCAATTGCTGCACAAGCGACACTTATTCTTCTTGTTGTTGGCAGTGCGGCAGGTGCGGTTTATGGCGAATTTGGCGTAGCAGTAATGATTGGTATTGGAACTATTTTACTTCATGGTTTAGCCATCATTAGAAACTCCGGAAACCTTGCAAGCATGGGTATCGCAGTATCCTATCTCTGGGTTGGAATACACGCTATTTCGGATAACTGGGACGTTTTTGGACTCAAGATTCTCCCGTTCGAGGATGAATTGTTGCTATTCTTGTTGATGGTTTGCGTTACAGCAACTAATTCAACAATGGCAGCGAGATTTGTTGACAAAAACAACTGGTTTTCAGACGCTTTCAAATCCTTAGGCCTTGGTAAACCTGGGTTATGGTCGGTCTCTGTTGGACTAGGTATGATTGGTGCCCTGTTAGCAGTGGCAGCAAATCGCCTTGAGACTGGTTATGCATTGGCTCAGTTAGTATTGTTGTTGACTGCATTTAGCGCATCTTATCTAGTTGTAAGAGGCGTTGAATGGCCGAGGTTACTCCCGCTCATCGTCCTTCCTGCGCCGTTACTATTGTTCGGATTGGCGATATTAGAGAGCGGTATAGTTGAGTTAGATTTGCCATATGGCTTGCGCCCATACAGCATCTATGCTGCGCTTACAGCAGCACTAACGGCTGGCGCTCTACTACGCAACCAAACGGCGGTTTCCGACCACGTTCTGTGGGCGGGTGGCCTAATGATTGTTATATTGCTAACCTTGCTTATCCCGGCTGATGATGCCGGAAGCGGTGCTCGAACCCTGCTAGTAAGCCAAGGGATTGTTTGGGTAGGTTTAGCCCAATTGTCAATGTATCGTGATTCGCCATCGATTGCCGGCACTGCTGTAGTTGGGCCTTGGTTGTGGCTACTATTCTTCGCAACAGATGTTGAAAATCGTTTGGTCTCAGCAGACTACATTCCGATATTGATTGAACAATATGACCTAGCAATTTGGATGTTGATTCTGCTGTCTCAACAAATTTGGGTAAATATCAAACACGGCGATACTGGGTTCAATTTAGCATCGAGATTCAGCGGTATGTCTGAATTAGGAGCAAGGTTGAGAGATTCTGAAGTATTACAATTATGGAATTTGAGTTTCCTGCTTGCTCTCTTTGTTACGTGGTCAATAACTAGACCTGGTTCCCTGCCTGCTATTGGCTTGTTTGGGGTGTTACCTCTATTGATGATAAGTCATGCAGTAATGGTCCTACTTGGTAAACACAAAGGAAAACCTCGCTCTTTGATGACAATATGGGGTGCTTCAGCAATCGCATTGTCTTGGACTTATGGTCAGCAAGGACTGTGGGCCATCACCTTAGTAATTACCAGTGGCGTTTTACTACTTGCTTCTGACAAAATGAAAAGTTCTGGCCTTGACGCTGAAGCTTTGAAAAAATTCGAAGTACTACCCGGACAATTACTGACACTAATGATGGGTTTGCTTTCAGGGCTTTTCCTCATTATTGCTCTTGAACCATTGAATTTGATGCTGCTTGATGGTAGTTCCATATTACCGACTGAAAAGACAAATTTGTATATTCTGACATCAATTACGCTGGTTGGATTGGTATTTTATCTCAAACGGGCTGCAACCCTTGATAAATTACTCCCTCCGGCAATTTCAGCCGTTGCACTGCTTGCCATTATGGCAATTACTGCTCAAATAAAAGAATCTGCCATCGTTCTGCTTGTTACCATTCTGGCATTCATTGGCTCTGGAGCCTACTTAGCTATACAGGGTGAGTTCCGCAGTGAGATGCGTTCGTTAGCGAAACGCGATGAGAGATTGTCGCGAATCGAAGAAAAACAGCAGCGTTTGCAAAAATTTGTCGAAACACAAGCAGTAGAGAAGGGAGATGCTTCAACCCTGCTTGAGGTTCAAGATAACAAAGCCAAACTCAAGATGATAGATGTTGAAATGTTGGATCTTGTAGAAAAGCAACGAAAGCGAGCCAAACGAGCAGGTACTACCGGAGAGTATGATTTGGAACTTGGAGATATTCATCATAGGCCTGTGATAGTAATTGCTTTCCTCATCACTACCATACTTGCGGCTGTATATCTCTCATTCACAACCTCGATGGCTTATCTAGTGCTAGCCTTCACAGTAATTGTCTCAATATTATTCATCGCCTTAGCAAGAATTAGAGCAAATGATATCGGTCTAAGGTTACCCGATATCGCTGGAATAGAACTGCCTATTGCGATATCAATGGCGGGTTTAGTATTGGTCCATCTCGCTGGAAGAATTTCTGATTCGGTGGTGGGCCTTGATGATGCCAAGCACCTCGCAGTCATTACAGTTGGACTATGTGTGCTTGCTAGCATCGGTCTAATCGGCAGAAACGACCTCGGGCTTCGAATTCCAAATGCGGTAGAGGGTGTTGTCTATCTATTGGTAGTTGACCGAATTTTTGCTTTGGTTATTGGCGGGGAAGTGCCAATCATGTACAGAGTAGACCCGTTTGATGGTGGTTTGATTGATTGGACTTTACCGATATTATTTGTTGAAGTCGTGCTTGTCTCGTGCGTACTTGCCTACGACTGGGTTGAGAAACAACGGATAGTGCGTGGATTGGAAGACCACAGAGGCGCTGTCGGGCGTGCAGCATGGGTAATCTTTGCTGGCATCATTTCAGTTGGCTTTGCTGGATTATTAGCCATAGCTTTCGTTATTAGACGAGGCTGGAATTGGATTCAACCTGCTCCGGTGATGGTCTCTTGGCTTTTAGTTCCCATTGCACTATCAGGACTAATGTATTGGGCGTTAGAGCCAATCGGATTAGCTCCTATTGATATTCACGCAATTGCCACAGTAACCGGCGGAATTTCTATTTGTTTCGTGATTTGGTCAATTGCTACTGATTCTGGCATCTGGCTGGCTGCTGGATTATGGTCGGTACATTTGCTACTGGTACCAGCTGGATTTGGTTGGGATGGATTAGCTGTAGTAGCGATCCTGCTCATCATATGTTCGGCCACCTCATGGGTCAGTGGCATCTTAGTAATGCGAAAATCCTGGCGAGTATTTGGTGCATTAGACATGGTATTAGCATGGATTGTAGCAATGATTATGTTTAGCACAGGTGCGGGAATAGAAGCAATGTTGTCTGTACTAATTGCATCTTCGATACTGCTTGGTATCGTGACATACTTGAATCAGACCTATGAAAAAGAAATAATCAATGGTTAGTCATATGCTTGGCTAACATATTACAAACCAAATCCATTACTTGCGAAATGCCATCATTGCTGCCGCCATGCTCCAATCTAGCGGACACTGATATCTTCGCTTGAGTTCCGCTGTTCCTTATTCCAATAGACAACTTTGCTCCGTTAAACAAACAACTGATTAGCATCAAATTCTTCTCTCCAGCAACCGTTTGGCGCTTCCATTTAGTTACCTCAGCATGGTGCAGAAGATTGGTTCGCAGAGTATCCTCAACCATGTCCGATAGTTGGTTGTTCCCGTCCCACTTACTTCGCTCCACATGCTTGACCGATTGACGAAGTTTCCAACCGCGCCTCATGGCTGTTGATGATTCATGATTTGAAAATGCAAGTAAATATGCTATCAGAGTCATTGCGCCATCACCAACAAGCGACCATTTTTCGGACAATTTCGGGTGCGGAGAGGCAAGTACCACGTGACCAGAGTCTTCAACTCCGATAACCTCTGGTTGGGATTTACCAGATTTAAACTGATGATTATCTTGCTCAGACAGTTTGACTGAGAGCCAACGGTCTCCTACAGCAGTCTCGCTGACGCTAACTGGTTTGGGAAATCTTCCCAGATTCGAAGTTAGCGATAAATCCGATTCTATACTTGCTGCTAAATGCCATTCATGGCCTGCATTTGTTACACAATTAACAAATGTATCAGCGATTTTATCACCATCAATTACGCTAAAACCCGTTGCAGTTGCCTCAATTAGTAAACATCTGTCACCATCCCCATCCAAGGCCGCAGCCACAATAACGCCGGGTGTTGTTTGCGTTAATTGCCTAATCAAGATGTGGTTAGAAGCTTTGGCCTCTGCAAAAGTCCACTGCTCAGTAGGTGAAAAATCTCCAGCACCACAATTATCATTCAAGGCGCTCGCTGATTGACTAACCTCAACCGCAGGCATCCCATTTTGAGTCAACCAATCTGCCAGCCAAAATTGACCGGTTCCTCTTGATGAGTCGATTAACAATGGTTGGGCAATGTTTGAACCAGACGAAAACACTGTATTAGTCAACTTCTCTAATTCTTGGCGCCGACGACTCAGCCACGCTGGATGATGTTCTAAACACCAATCTGCTGCTTCAAACCGTTCCGCTGGAAGTTCAAGTTTTACCCAGTCAATGCGATCTATTTCTCGCTCTTCTTGGGAAAGTGAAATTGCATTCCGCGACAACTCTGATTCGAATTCTGGCGTGGTCTTATAGCCAAATTCTGTGAATATCTTAATCCCAGAATCTTCGACAGGATTGTGGCTGGCTGTAATCATACAACCATAGGTGGCTTCGAAATGTAGTGTTGCATAGTGTAGCAATGGGGTTGCACACATGCCGATGTGGATTACTTCAAATTCAGCGAGATTCAAACCGACAGTTAGATGCGCAGCTAGTTCTTCATTAGCGGGTCGGTCATCCCAACCGATTACTACTCTCTGTTTACCGTTTGAATCATCTTCTGTTGTGCGCCCGAGGGATTCACCAATCAGCCTAAGAATCGGTGGAGAAAATTCCCGTTCATCCAGCAATTTAGTTATCGCGGTTTTCTCAGATTTAATCTTAAGATTGACCTTGCCGCGAATCCCGTCAGTACCGAATAAATTCAATGCCATCGAATCACCTATGCATCGACGATTTAGCATGAACTCCGGTAACTGTCACATTTGGCCATACGATACTATCTGGGCCCAATACGGTCCCTGGATTAGTTACGGCATTACAGCCCAATTGGCAGTTTTCACCAAGTATGGCACCAAATTTGCGTAAGCCGCTGGGCACTCTTGACTCTCCAACTCTAAGAATTACTTCAGTACCATCGTTTCTTAGATTACTCAATTTTACTCCAGCGCCCAAATTTACCCCCCGTCCAAGTATGGAGTCTCCAACATAGTTGAAGTGTGGCGCCTTAGCGCCCGGTAATAACACTGAATGCTTCACTTCCGAACAATGGCCAACGATGGCTGTTGAACAAATCCAAGCGTTCTCTCGGATATATGCTCCATGGCGAATTATTGCCGCGTTACCAACGAAGCAAGGTCCGACAAAATGCGTTGACGGTCCAATTTCTGCTCCTTCTTCAATCAAAACTGCTCCGTTAGATTCATCGAAGGTTATAGTTGGTGAAAGTGTGTTTCGGTCGATAAGTGTCAGTAAACTTGAGTCGATTGACTTGATTTGATGTTTTAGTGATGCATCTGAACCACCAGCAAATATTTCCCATACCGGTTTATCATTTGGTAGAACCGGTTTAAGCCCATCACTGGTTGATGGCAAACTTGGAAACAGTGACTTTGCGTAAGTCTCAGATGGCCATTCCATATTTACCCCAGTGGGTTAATCAAAATGAATGTGCCGTTCATGCGGCGAGTCTGTAGAGTCGTTTTCCTGTGGTATTGTCGAGTTTAAATCCGATAAGATCCGATAAATAACGAGGTATAAACAGTCCCACTTTCCTTGTGGTTAAACCATGATTACGCATTCTACGCTCGTTAGACAGATAATGAACAATATCTGCGGCAGAGCAGTCAGGAACATCGGTGACGTATTCAACAATCTCCTCTTTTAGACGTTCAAGTCTGGCTTGTTTTTGTGAACCTTTGCCTTTCATTTGTATCATTAATACATTGCATTTAGCAGTATATAACCGCTAGATTGGGAGGTCCATGGGAGCCCTAGACTATTTCCAAAATATCTTGCCAACGCATGGACGAGCCCCGCCTGAATAAATTGGTATGAAATTCTCGTTGACCCACGTGAATACAGCGAATTATTTTGCCTCGACTATCGTAGCAACCGTACTTCATGTGAATTGGTACCATGACCTGTGTAAGATCAAAAGCGGGCCCATTTGGTTCTGGTTCCTCATCGGTACAGGTTTCAGTTTTGCCATCCCAAGCCATCGATTCTGCTGTGGGGTGCCTCAGTTGGAACTCATTCTCGACCCTAATCATGCCCTCATTGGGTTTTACTGGGCGCCACTCTCCGCGTCGACCACTGTTGAGCCATTCGACCATTTGTTTCATTTGTGCCAGTGTAGCAAATCCAAGATGGGTTGTCTCCCACCAACCATTGGTTCTTGCTAAAGTGATATGATGTACTCCAGGCCTTATCATGCGTGAATCCAAACCGTCCGCATAGGTACGACAAAGCCCGCTAATTCTTACATTGATGACAGGTATAAATCCCAAATTTAATCGCGACAATTGGAAGGGGTTTGCTAATTCACCGAGTAATAAAATAGGCTTCCTTTCTCCCATTAAGGGCGCATTATTTGTCGCAAGATAATCTTCTAAGGTGGTATCTTCAATGCCAGCGTGGCTTACTGATTCAATCAGTTGCTCGAGTGATATTGTTTCGGTAGTTGTTGACTTATATTCCAGTGGCAGTAACGATGTTTTACCACACAGGAAAGGCGTGTTTGGTAACGGGAGCGGTGAATTATTTGGTGCATATTGCCACAACGCGGGGTTCATCTTCTCCATGTCAAACCCTATCGGCTTGCATTATTGAAAGCGCCGCTTATTGATGGAAGATATGTTCCTCGGCACATTGTGGGCAGGTTACCTTAATCGGTCGAATTGCCGGTATACCAAGTGCTGCACCACAACTGGGACAGTTTACGGCCTGTGTCACATTAACTCGGCGATCCTTAGCTTCTGGACTTGGATCATATTCGAAGCGTCGCCCAGGTTGAATTGGCATACTGACATTAGTTATGTTGGTGCCGGATGATGCTGGTTGGTTGGGCAACATGGCGATGATTTGCCCTGCGCTCATCCCGTATTTTTTGCCTATATTAGTCGCCTTGAGATTTTGTTCATAACCCGACAAAGACATCAGTAAGGTAAATTCCTCAGGCGAGATTATTGTCATATTTGCTAGGATAACAAAGCCCCTTTAGATAGTTTAGATAGTTTGAGTAATAACAGATTGCAATAAAAAGTCGGCTAAAGTATGATATATACATTGGAAGACTTCAAAAATAACTGGCTTTGGCGATGGGCTGAGGGACCAAGGGATGAGTAGATCTAAGATGAAAAAATCTTCACGAAATAAAGTTGATAAAATGTCTCCCCAAGAACGATCGAAGTTCGTTCGAAGTATTACTTGCCGAGAAACCATGATCGATGCGAATTGGGTTTTTGGCTCAGACACTATGGCTGACGTCTTAGACGACTTAACGCAAAACGATTGGGACCACGTTTTCGTGGTAAACAAGGAAGGCGTTCCAATGGGGAGAATTCATGCGGTTGATATGTTGAAAATAGTCGCTAAAAAGAATGTTGAGCGCTCTGTAGCATGGATGCTGAGTGTACCAGCAAAGCAGCTGATTAACCTCCCGCCACTCACGGTTAGAACTAATACTCCGCTGCTAAAAGCAGGAGCATTAATGCTCACTCATGACTTGAATCAAATCGCTGTGGTCAACCAAGACGGGGTTTTAGTTGGGGTCGTTGGCCATAAGACTATGGCCAAACATCTGCCGAGATTCATCCTGTGATTATATTCCCCAGTACCTTTCTGATTGGGCTTGCTTGGCTTGGAGTGAATTCTTGATGGTAGTTGCCATCCAAAGAACTACTACCCAAATTATTGGGTAGAACAGATCATCAAGAATTTGGTTTACGCTAAACTCGTATGACTGGCCATTGAGCACGTTAGTTGAAATCTGCAGGGCAGAATCAACAAATGAATATACAACCATGCCAAAGATGCTGAGAACTATCAAACGGCCAGAGAAAGAACCTCTCCTCAGTCGTAAGAACATGAATCCAGCCGTCGAGGTGAGGAAGGCAATGACAATCCATGCCAAAGCAGCATGGGTTACTTCTAACCACAGGACTGATGTACTACTGTCAGCAACCAAAAGGGTGTACTCTTGATATCCTTCAGCGACAGCAAAGATGGCACTAAAGACCGTTGCAGTCCACAGGAGCGATGAAAACATGGCAGCGTCTGCGTTATCTCTCATCTCTTGAATTACTCGGTTTACCGTAGTCTCAATTCCTGCTCCCTTGCTGAAGATATACAGCCCGGTTACCAATGGTAGAGCTCCGATAACAATACCACCTATCTCTGCAGGAAGCATTATTCCAAGTCCTAATATTGCCAAAACTAAACCAAAAGGAATCATGATTTTGGCTCGCCATTTTGGATCTTCAAGTGCTTTAACAATGTAATAATAAGTCCCCTCGATACCTTTTGATTGCTTGACTATTATCTTCTCTACGTGGTCGATTCTCACCTGAGATTGGATTATCGGCAAGACCGATTCGTCCTCAGCACCATCAGTGACCAAGATTGCCTTATCGGGTTGGAATGTAGTGACTATTTCTTCCAGTTGTGCCGATATTGCACGGTCAGAACGGATTCCGACTTTCTCATCACCGGTCAGAATCGCAATTTCAACCTCATCGTCGTCTCCTAATGATTCGGATAGGTTATCGTGCTGCGATAATGCACCCAGGATGGCATTGGTGTCACTTTCCTCTGGGTCAGCAATGCCAAGTTTTAGCGCTGCGGTTAACACCTGCCGGCGACCAACAACAGGACCTCTGATTGCCGTTTTGATTCCGAGATCGTTGTCTCGGTCGACGGTCAAAACTAAGGTTCTGGTCATGATACTCACCGTTGGTTGTAGATGCTAATATGTTCTACAATTCAAATCCTTCGCGCGATTCGCTCAATCATCCGATGATTTTCCGGAAGATTCTGGCGAAGCGGATTCCGGCGTTTTTTCTTCATCCAACGGCACATCATCCTGCCGAGAAATGGTTTCTGCCTGCTGGTTTCTTGCTTTCCAACGTTGAGTTGCTCTAATGTACTTCAACGGATGGTCCATCCATGAGATATCACATAACCGGTCATCGCCCGGCAGCACGGGACAATTGTGGTTTACCTTGAGTTTGCCACACGAAGCGGGAGTGTATGCTCCGTTATACACGTGATTGACTTGATAGGTAGTAGTAGATTCATTGAAATCTGGAGCACCTCTAAAAAAGCCGATACAAGATTCCTCTGGGAGAGCCAAAGTTGCTGATATCGACGCAAGGAAAAGTCGACCAAAATGATTCACGTTTACCCCATTGGCTAAATCAGCAATGATCTTTCTCATACATGGCGGCCAATCAGATTCCTCTGCACCAACCAACGTTATTGCTTCACTAGCCTTGCTAGCCATAAGATTCCTAACCATACCAACTGGTTCTGCAAGTCTCAATGCTAATTCCATGTCGATATTTTTCATTTTCTGAAGGGCTTCTTGCTCTATGTGATGCTTAATACGTTCTCT
>CEUM01328239.1_pt1 | contig 18871 bp, 17 predicted proteins | sample 356421 | NCBI WGS metagenome assembly CEUM01 (sample SAMEA2622716, study PRJEB7988) | marine metagenome | biome: marine biome (ENVO:00000447); feature: surface water layer (ENVO:00002042); material: "saline water (ENVO:00002010), including plankton (ENVO:xxxxxxxx)" | depth 5 m | reverse complement strand
TTAAACCATCATTAAAAGAAATGACATCTAAGCCTAATCATTTAGTATCATTTTGATTTTTTATATACTTAAATTGATTTAGTTTTAAAATATGAATAAAAAAAGCAATGAAATTTATGATGATGACTCAATTGATTTAATTGAACTATTATCTAAAATTTGGAAAGGTAAAATTTTTATTGTTAAAACAATAATATTTTTTACTTTGATAGGAATTATTTACAGCTTATCTCTAAATAATGTATATACTGCATCTTCTGTATTCTATCCACATTATCAGAGTGGAGAATTATCTCAAAATCAAGGATTAAGAGGTCTTGCAGGACTTGCAGGTATAGATTTAGGTTCTCAACAGAGTTCTGAAATAATACCTCCCACTTTATACCCTAATATTATTAGCTCAACAGAATTTAAAATTGAGATACTTGATTCAAAAATAAATTCAAATGGGAACAAAACAACTTTTAGAGAATACTTATTAAGCAAAAATAATACGATCAGTCTAAAAGATATAATAACATATCCTATCACTTTAATATCTAAATTAATAAATATTAATAAAATAGAGTCGGATGTTGAAGATATTAATATTCTAGTATTATCTGAAGAAGAATATAATCTTCATGAAGATTTAGTAGATATAATTTTTCTAGAATTAAATGAGAAAGAAGGATTTATAAAATTAAGTGTTAGAGATTATGATCCTTTAATAGCATCTCAAATTGCAAAAATTGGAAATGAACTTTTACAAAAAAATATTATTGATTTTAAACTTAAAAATATTAAAGACACATATGAATTTGTTAATTCACAGCTAGAAATTGCAAAAAATAATTTCTATAAACTTCAGGATAGCTTGGCTATTTTTAATGATAGAAATATTAATATTAAATCTGATCTATTTCTTAATCAATATTCTAGAATTGAATCCGAATTAATAATTTCCAAAAACATTTATAATGAATTAGCAATTAATAAAGAAAAAACTGCTATAGAAGTTAAAAAAAACACTCCTATATTTACTATTATAGAACCAGTTGTTGTACCAAACAAAAAGTCAGATCCAAAGAGATCTCTTATAGTAATTATCTTTACTTTCCTAGGTTTTTTGATTGCCTCTTCTTATACATTAATAAAATCTAATTTCGATGAAATTTGGAAAGAAATAAGAAAATAATTCATTAATAATTCAGTCTGTAGTCAAAACCAATCTTTTTATTTGTAAACCCCTGTAAATATTGGTGCTTATTATTTTATAACATCAAAAAAAATATATGTATAGTAAATGGTATTATAAAAGTAAGATGAAAAATTAACTTATTTAAAACCTGGAGGATAGTAACTTATGTTTTAAAAAAAATAGTTAAATACTTAAAATTTTAGGCTTGCTTGGCAAATCTCTAAAAATAATAAAAGGAATGTTAGATTTTGGAAAAAAAATAACCCATGCGGTTAAAACAATAATTAAAAAATCAACTATTAATGAAATTTTATTTGAATACCAAACTTCAAGATTTCCTTTATAAGGTGAAATATACTTAGAATAAAATAACTCAATAGGAATGTTAGATTTTTTTAAAATCTCTTCTTCATTTCTAAAAATTAATGATCCTATACCAGTTAAACCAGGTTTCAAATGAAATAATTTAGATTTAGTTTCTCTGTTATAAAGATTAAATGTTTCTTTAATAAGTGGTCTTGGCCCAACAAAACTCATTGTGCCAAGAAGAATATTAAATACTTGTGGTAATTCATTTATTTTAGATTTTCTAAGGAAATGACCAAATGGCAATATTCTCTTATCACCCTGAGAAGTATATATTCCATCTCCCATGTTTTCACTGTTTTTAAGCATAGTTGCAAACTTAAAAACATTAAAATCTTTATTTTTTAATCCAATTCTTTTTTGAAAATAAAAGATTTCACCTTCACCAGTAAATCTTAATATTATCATTACTGGAACAAATAATGGTAAAAGAATTACAATAACTATTAACGAAAATAGAATATCAAAACTCCTTTTGATTAAAATATACATATTATAATTTTGGCTTTTTAAATGAACTTTCAAATGCCCTCTCATTACTTGTAAAAAATTTTTTATACCACTCAAGAGTTATTTTAAGTCCATCTTTCCAATTGATTTTAGGATTATAATCTAATTCTGTCTTAGCTTTTGTTATGTCAGGACACCTTCTTTGCGTTGATCCAGGATAAGTGGGAGCATCTTTATATTCACCATCATAATTAAAGAATTTTCCTGATTCTTTAACAAGTTCAAGTATCGAAATTTCTTTCTCAGTCCCAATATGATAAATTTCACCATTTGAATTATTACTTTCCATGGCAGCAACAGTTCCTTCAACTGCATCATCAATGAAACAAAATGAGCGCGTTTGATCATGACCATAAACAAGAAAAGGAGATTCTTTACTTAAAAATCTTTCAGCTAAATGTGGTATCACATGTTTAAATCCCATTCTTGGCCCAAATACATTATGATACCTCACTATACAACACTCAAAATTTAATTTTCTAGAGTAATTCAAAAAACCTGACTCACCCAACATTTTAGTAACTGCATATGTATATCTAGGATGAGAAATATCTGTTATGGTAAGTGGAATTTCCTCAGGTGTAGGAATTTTATAACCAAAAGTATCAATTGTACCAGCATAATTTTCACTAGTTGATGTAAATAATACTTTTTTAACTTTTGAAAACCTAATCCATTCAAGTGTGTTTATAATTAATTGAGTGTTAATTCTTATAATTTCGTGTGGTATTTCCAATGTATTATTTACTCCAACTACAGATGCTAACATGTATACAAAATCGTAATCATTTTCAAGTATTGAAAAACTATTTTTATCTGTAAAATCAGCATCAATAAAATTTACATTTTCATTAATTAATAATTTTTCGAAATCACTGTCTTTTTTTCCTCTAGATTGATTATCAGCAATGGTTATATAATAATTTCTGTTGTTAATTAGATATTTTGAAAGGTTATAACCTATAAAACCAGAACCTCCAATAATTAATACTTTTTTATTTAAATTTTTCATAGAACTAGATTACTCCTCTTCCGAGAATTTTTAATTGATGTTTACTGCTTATTTTTTTTATTTCTTTTTCTGATAATAAACCAATTGTATCAAAAATGAATATATTATCATTTTTCATTATATAATTCATCAAAATTTCATTACCAGAATAAAATGAATGTCCTGTAGATATTACAATTATATCATAATTTTCGCTAAGTAAATTGTATAAATTATTCTCAATAGCAATATTTTTTTCTGTCCAAAAAGAAACATAAGGATCATGAAGATTAATAATTGCTCCTGCTTCCTCTAAACAATTGTAAAGTAATTCTACGGGGCTGTATCTGGTATCTCCGACATTGCTCAAATAAGAAACTCCAAGTAATAAAATTTTAAGATTTTTAACATCTCTTTTAAAAAATGACATAAGATAATTATAGGCAAAAAGAGGCATTTGATCGTTAATTTTCACCCCTTTTTCGCTTTGGTCAAGACCAGTATTTGATTTAAATAAATTTAATTTTGACCAACTTGCTAACAAGGGATCCTTTGTTAAACAATAACCTCCAACCCCAATCCCAGGCAACATAATGTTTTTATGAGTCGGTCTCATTCTAATTGCATTTATTACTTCATATAAATTAACTTTAGCTTCTTCAGCAAATCTAGACCATTCTACAATGAATGCAATGTTCATAGCTCTAAATGAGTTTTCTAACACTTTAGCCATTTCAGTAGCGTTTGTGCCTTGCAGTCTAGTTAATGGAAATTTTTCAGTAGAAATAATTGTTTTCAGGAATTTTTCAGCATAATTAGCACTTTTTTCATTCACACCTGAATACACTCTATAAAAATTTTGAATAGAATCAATGTAGTTAGGGCCTGGCATTACTCGTTCATATGAGTGAGCAATATAAATTTTTTCATAATTAAGATTTCTTCTATTAAATTCATCTTTAATAATTGGTTTTATGATTTTTTCACATGTACCTGGCGGCACTGTAGTTTCAACTAAAATTAAAACATCTTCATTACAACTTGAGGCTATAACTTTAATTGCAGATTTAAAGTTATTTAAATCCACATCATAACTTAGCAATTCTTTTTTTTCAGTAGAAACTTTATCTACATCTAAATTGATATCAATTATTATTATATCAGCTTTTGAGTAAGCATAGTTATCAGAAGTAGCAAAAAAGTTATTTTTTTTGATTGAATTTTGAAAATACTCTTCTACTTTTTTGTCTGAGGATTTTATTGGAAAAACCCCAGAGTTAAGTTTATCAATTATTTTTTTATTGGAAGGTAAATCAACACCAATAACTGCATACTCTTCATTAATTGCATTAGCACAAACTAATGACATTACAGAACCTACAAATCCTAGTCCTTGTACAACAACTACTTTTTTACCTTTATGATTGGACAAAAATTTATCAATATTATTTCTATCTCCTTCACTTGAGATTAGATCTTTATTAAATTTTAATTTTTTTAAAGAATTGTTATCATTACTCATATAATCTAAATTAGTTTTATTTCATTTATATAACAATTATTAACTTTTATAATATCAAATTTTTCAACTGCTAATTGTCTACTTTTTAAACCCATTTCAATTTTAGTTGAATAATTCAGTTTTATAAATCTTCTTATTTGATTTGCTAACGAAGTTGAATTCTTGACTTTACATAAGAACCCATTAACTCCATCATTAACTACCTCTCGACAACCTGGAACGTCAGTGGCAATCAATGGTTTAGCCATGCTTGCAGCCTCAATTAAGGTTTTTGGAGTACCTTCTCTGTATGATGGTAAAACCACAAGATCTGAATCACCTAAAACTCCTCTTATATCATCTTTAAATGGAATAAATTCAATTATTCCTTTTTCAACCCAATAATCAATCTTAGATTGACTTATAGAAGTCTTATTATTTACTCCGACCATTCCCATTAGGATGAAAGCTGCATTCGAGAATTCTTTTTTTATAATTTTAGCAGCATCAATTAACTCGTTTATGCCTTTATCGGCAATTATTCTTCCTATAAATAAAATTTTAATTTCACTTCTTTTCTCATTTTTTTTAGGATAAAACTTCAATAAATCAACACCAGATCCTGAGATTAATTTTGTGTTATTTCTAGATATTATTTTGAGATCTTTAAAAAATTGCTGATCATCTGGATTTTGAAAAAAAACTAAATGAGAAAATCTAAGTGTAAAGCTATACAAAAGCCTGACTATTCTATTGGTTAAACCTTTTGAAATAAAAGCAGTTCCAAGACCAGTTATAGTATTTATAGCTGGAGCATTAATTAACCTTGAAGCCAAAGTACCATAAATTACAGGTTTTATTGTAAAATTTAATACAACAAACGGTTTAATCTTTTTTAATAAAGTATAAATATTAAAAATCAAAATTAAATCTTTCAATGGATTAACACTAGAGCTATTTAGTTTTATCTCATGAAATTCATCAACAATATCTAACAAATTTTTAGTGTAATTATCTTTAGATGCTAACACCACCACTCTATAACCATTTTCTCTTATAGATTTAATGAGTTCTGACTTGAACAACAATACGTGATGTGTTGCATTATATATAATTACTACAGATTTAATATTCATATTTTAATATAAATAAAAGAGGATTATTCTTTTTGAGGTAACTAAAAATATCGTTTTCTTTTAAAACATCCGTCGATTACCGTTAAATTTTCACAAGAACTTAGTGTATGCGTTGCAAAGAGTTTTTTATCCCAATTTGGATAAATTGAACTTATTATTTTCTCTTCATAATCAGTTTCTGACAATTTTAAAACCTGATTTACTCTCATACCATAACCATAATTTTTAGAACAATTTTGAGATGGCCTATATAAATTATTCTTATATATAAACAATTTACCGGCAGGTCTTGATTTTCTAACATCAGATATTATAGGATTGTTAGGATGAGAAACCCATTTATCCGAAAGTAATGTTTTTGATGAATATAAAAATAATTCATCTAGTGAAGATGCTCCTTCATTGCTAACAACATTTGCAAAAATCCAATATTTTTCTTTGTGAAATAATATAGTAGCATCTACAGCAGCTATATCATCTATGAGTGTTTTTTTAAATTCCCATTCATATGGAAAATTTTTAGCATAATATAAGTCTATCGTTTTATTATCTTTAGATTCTGGTATCATGTAAAAAATTCCTTTTTCTTCAAAAACAAAAGGATATGAAAGATGGTAATCTTTTTCTAATACTTTAACTGGATTTGTGTACTCGCCTTTTGAATTCATTTCTATGACTGATATAAATCCCTTATTTTCTTTGTAGATGAACTCCTCTATGAATATGTAATATTTATCATCTTTTTTTAATATATGTGGATCGGCCCAAAACCTATCTTTGGGTGGTAAAATTTTCTTAAACTTATAAAATGATCTAGATATTGTTTTATGCTTATCAATTTTATATTGCAACGCCCATTGATTAATATAAAATAATTTATTAATCATATCTTTAAATCTTCTAAAGAACATTTTAAATAAAAAGACGCTCATTTCTATATTAGTAGGTGAAACAAAAAGTGGATTTGAATAAAAATCAGGAAATTTATTTTCATTTTTTACTTTTTGAAAAAAAACATCCTCTCCTTTATCATGTAACTCTTTTATTTTTGAAGGCAAAAAAGAAATAGCTTTTAAATAATAATTATTAACATTTCTATTTACACTTTTATAATTAGTCAAAGAGTATGATTTGTGTAAAACTTCACCTCCGTCAAGATTTTCATTTAATATTTGTAAAGTAACACCTGTATCACCCCAACCATTAATAACTTCCCAAACACCTGGTGGACCTCCTCTGTTGACCTCATTGTCTCCGTGGTGATAGGACCAGACACCGTAGTTAGATATTTTTAGTATATCTCCAGACAAAATTCTAAATCCCATACGAATGAATATATCAATTTCATATTTTTCAATTTTTAATAGGTCTTCATCCTCAATGTAGTCTCTGAACTTAGTTTTTTTGGGAACAACTTTTATTTCATTATTAGTAATTATATTTTTTAAATCTCTTAATTCAAAAGCATCAATTTTGTTTTTAAAAAAGAACTTATCGAGTTTTCTGTATAAAACGTAAAGAATTCTTTTAAACTTTTTTTTAAGTTTAACAAGTTTTTTACTTTTTCTTTTTTTAGAATCATTTTTAACAATAAGTACAATTTCAGCATATGAACTTTTGTTAATTTCTTCAATCATTTGGTAAGACCAATTTGGAATTAAATAACTATTTAGTAAAATACCTATTCTAAGTTTTCTTTTCATTTAATTGTATTTGTAAATCATGCAATATTTTATTTTATCTTTTTTATGAATTTAGCAGGAACTCCTCCAATGAGACTCTTTTCATTACAAGATTTATTTACTAAACTTCCAGCAGCTATTACGCAATCTTTCTCAATTATTACATCTTTTAAAATTCTAGCTCCAGCACCTATCCATACATTATCTTTAATTATAATTTTACCTGTAACTGCAGGAGCATCTTTATAATTATTATGCCCTAAATTTACATCATGGTCAAAGCTAATTATAGAAACTCCGTGAGATATAGCTACATTATCATTTATTTTTATTTTTCCAAAGGCGTCTATATAGCACATTTCGTGAATAGAAACATTTGTTCCAATATCAAGATTTTGAATATTTTTTATAAATACACCTGGGAAAATAATTACTTTTTGTCCACAAGATTTAGCTAATCTTTTAACACATAAGTATCTTATCCCAAAGCTAATAAAACTTGTACCATTTCTTAATAACCGCAACAAGAATCGTGAAATGAACTTTGGTGAAATACTCCAGATTGTTACAACAAAGGCTCTAATTCGCAATAAATATCTAACATAATGTGTTTTTGATGTCATATAATTATTTTAAAGTATGAAATTTAATTGCATTCATATAAAAATCAAATCTTTTAGTATCAAGTATTTTTTTATCATAATTTGATACTTTTTCAAAGTTTTTTAGTATGTTTTTTTTTCTTTCTTCAGCATTAAAAAGTTTTTCTATTAATTTCATTAATTTATTAATATCATTTTTTTCATGCATGTATTGAGGTGCAATTAGTTCAGGAATACCCCCTACATTAGAGCCTATGCAAGCACAACCTCTACTCATTGCCTCTACTAAGGATCTTGGTAATCCTTCAGTCCTACTAGGGTGTAAATATATATCTATATTATCCAGCCAATCAAATATTCCTGCAGGATGTGATAATGTTCCTTTAACGATTACATGATCTTTAATTATAGATTTACTTAATAATTTATCAATATGAGTAGAGGCTCCACCGCCAACTAGCTCTAGTTTAAAATTAAATTTATTTTTTTTCTTTAATAATGATAAGGCTTTTATTACTGTATCATAGCCTTTATATGTTGCTTCTAAAGATCCTATCATTCCTATTTTTATATATTTTTTATTGACTTTAAGTTTCTCTAATCTATTTTCTAATTTGTTACTAATTATTTCAATATCAACATCAGAACATCCAATATTCATGGGTGTTTTTGTTGGGTATCTCCTCTGTAGAAATGATTGAGTTACATACAAAACACTATGAGCTTTTTTAACTAAATATTTAGTAAGCCAATAAAGTGGCAAAGCAACAATTTTTCCTTTAAAACCAACATATTTATAAGAATCATATGGACAACCAACAAGTTCGATAATATTTTTTTTTTGTTTTTTTAGAGCAATGTACATAGCCAGGAAACCAATTAGAGAGGGCAGTCTAATTATCAAAAAATCATTCTCTTCTACAATTTTAGATAATAATCGATATGCTTCCTTATATTTTTTTATGACGAGTGAAGATAAATCAGGAATCACTTTATAATTAATTTTATCAAGAGATTCTACTATTGATAGATTATCTACCGATCTAACATTATTATTTCTTGTTACTAATGTAAATCTTTCACAAAGGTTAAGATATCTTGCAATTACTTGTTTATTCAAACCACCACTGGAATACAGAACATTATTTTTTTGAGTAATAATATGATCGTGGAAAAATGCTATTTTCATTATCTATTGATGTAATAATTCATTATAAAACTCTAAAAATCTGTCTTTTTGACTATATGCATTTCTGGACCATATTTTAACATCATTAACATTATATGAGATTTGACCATTTTTAATTTTACGTATTTCTTTTACGAATGCTTCTTTATCTGTAGGGGAAAATAAAACTTGATTCATCTCTTCAGAAACGGTTTCTTTTATGGAGGGTATATTGCTTGCAACTATGGGTAAACCTGTAATCATTGCCTCTATTAATGCATTTGGTTGACCTTCATTTAATGAAGGAAAAACAAACACATCCATAGCCTGTAAGTATGAATAAATATTAGTACACAAGCCCGGTGTTATGACTTTTTCTCTAATGGAGCTTTCAGTCAAATCATCGATAATTGATTCAGAAATCTTTCTTCCACATAATAATAAATATATATCATCTTGATTTTTACATAGGTCTTTTGCTATTTGAATTAATAATTTATGGTTTTTAGCCGGTGTAAATCGTCCAATATGACCTATTACAAAAGAATTTTTAGGAATAGAATATTTTTTTCTAATATCTTCATGAAAACAAACTTTTTCATTATGTTTTTTAAAGACTCCATTCCTAATAACTTTATGATATTTTTTATTTAGTTCATTTTTTTTATAAAAGCTATGGAAAGCTTGATTAGAATTAGATAAAATTTTTGTTGAAAACTTTAGAGTCAAAAAATGTAAAAATCTTATGTAAAGATTTTTTAAAAAAGTTGGTTTAAATTGAAACTCGGATTCTCTGTAAAAAACAATTCTATTTTTAGTATTTGCTAATGATGAATAAAGCAATGAAATTCCAGAAAAGTCACCTCTAAAATCACAAACACAGTTTATTTTTTCTCTTTTCAAAAGAGAAAAAAACTGTGAAAAAGATAAGGGTGAAAATCTTATTGGTAAATAAACTATTTTTACTCCCATTTTTATAAAATCTTCATAAAACAATTCATCTTTATCTAAGTTTTGAACCAATATAATTGGATTAATTTTATTTTTTTTTGATTTCAAAAATCTGAGCAGATAGGTTTCTAATCCACCTATTTTAATTCCAGTAACGATAAATAAAATATTTTTTTCATTTAACATATTTTCTGATATTTAATAATGAATTGAGTAAAACAACAATGATATATATTTGCACAACAGACTGTATATAAAACAAGAAGGTAGCTCTTCCAAGATAAATAGCTCCAGACCAATAAAACATTATAATAAACCAAAAAAATAAGCTAGATTGGTGCCCAAAAACAATTACAGAATCTGCTTTTTTTACAAAAATCCCAAAAAGAAAAAATCCGATTAAAACACCAAAAGCTCCAAAGTCTAAATATAAGTCTGCTACTGGTGTTGTCGCATCACCATATTTTACATTTCTTCCCTGTATTAAATAGCTGATAAAGTCTGAAGAACTTTGTAATTCTTTGGGTCCTTCTAAAACATTACTTTCAAGAAAACCAACCAAAAAAGGAACAGAAGCTGCAATTTGTTTTAGTTGATATACACCATAATTATAATCGTAATTATTGGGCACATTTGAAATTGCATGATTTACACATCTTACAGAAAGAGCTAATTCTAAGGTTGAAAGTCCAGGCATATCACCAGAAAAATTTGTTGAAAATCTAGATTCATAATCACTCTCAGAAAACCTTTCTGTAAATGAAGCTTGACCATCCCTAGATCTTGAGGCACCTAAAATTGAAAAAAATGAAGGAACAAGTAAAATTAATAATAAAAATATTACACTCATATTTTTTGGAATCCTAATTAAATACAATCCAAAATATAAAAAACCATAATTTATTACCGGCCCACGATCACCTACATATATAGAAAATAATATATGCCAAAAAACAATAGCCGTTAAAGGAGTTCCAATAAATGAAATATACTTTTTTAAGCTTTTAAAATTTTCGAAATTTGCATTTATGAAATACATTTTAATGATAAGGGCAGATTTTGAAAATAAAAGAAAAGAATTACTAAAATAATTAGATATAGAAAGCTGATCGCCTGCACCATAATTCCCAGACATATAACTTCCTGATGTAACAAAAAACAGAAAGTAAAATACTATAGAAAAAAAAGTTAACAAACTTATCAACTTTTTATAGCTACTAAATTTAGTATTTATGTAAGAGTTATTTGTTTTGAAACTTGATGCTAAAAAATGTCCTAAATAAAATGATAAAAGACCCAGTGAAGAAATTGCTATAGATAAATTTCCTTTTTTTATATCTCCCCATATAAAATTATTAAAAGAATCATTTTCGATTTGAAATCCGAAAACATGAGCAACTCCAATCTGGAAATGAACAATTATCATACTCATGGTAAATAAAAATGTAATTGAAATAAAAATAATTTTTTTGAAAATTTTTTTTTGATAAAATAAAAAAGAAATAGTTGCAACTAGAGTATTAACTAATGAATAAGACATATATATCTTATCAATATTTTCAGGACAATTAAAGAAAAGAATTATAGAAATAATCCAACATATTAATAGTAAAAATTTAGAGCTAGAAAATTTATTCATATTTAGTTTCAATTAGTAAATACTAATACTAAAATTATTTTTTTAGATTAAAAATTTATCATAATCTGTTCTACTAATATAGCCTTTTGAACCTTTATAAGAAATGATTTTCCCTGGCACCCCTCCGACTACACCATTATCTTCTATATCTTTTGTCACTACACAATTTGCTCCAATTGCTACATTGTTACCTACTTTAACGGCTCCAATAATTTTAGCTCCAGGACCGATATAAACATTATCACCAATAATAGGTGTTCCTTTATTTTTACCACGATTAACTTCACCTATGGTAACTCCTTGTTGAATATTGCAGTTTTTTCCAATTATACTTCTAGGGTGTATAATTATTCCTCCAAAATGACCAAAATATAATCCACTTCCAATTTTTACCTTATGAGATACAGAAATTCCAAATTTATATGTGTAATGACTTAAAATAAATCGTGCAATAAGGAACAAAGTATATTTTAGAAATATATTTCTTTTGGTGTATGAACAAATTCGCATCCAAAAATTATATTTAAATGCTTTTCCGAAAAACACATTCCATATTAAACTACTTCTGGTGGTTTTTTTTGTAATTCTATATAAATCAGAATACACCAAATATATTAGCTCGCTATATTTCATTTTTAATACAACTATTATTAAAATTATTTATACTACTCAAAACCTCATTTTTTCTTAAACATTAATTTTAAATTTTTTGAATTTTATTTTTAACAATATTATATAATTCAAAAAATGATGATATTTTAAATATAATACATAGTGATATGTATAAAATTATTGCAGCAGTCACTTGAATAATCAAAAGTAAAAACTGATTATTAATTTGAATAAAAGTAAATAAATGAATGCAATATGCCATAATAACTGCCAAAATAAAACTTGGGAAAATATCTATTATTTGTTCAAAGAAATTATAGCTAATAAACTTGCTTGTAAAGTAAATATTCAATAAATAACTGAGTGAGTAAACTACAACTTGACCAATAATCATTGTTTTTATTCCACTCTGATAGGTTAGAAGAATTGCAATTACAATTAATACTTTTTTAAATAATTCCAAACGAAATAATAAACCAGATAATCCTATTGCTTTCAATACATTTAAATTAATTGTGTTTAATGGAACTGTTAAACCTAGGCCACAAAGAAGTTGTAAGTAAGGTACAGAAGCCAACCATTTACTTGAGAGAAGAACTACAATAAGTGGCTTAGACACAACATAAAGTCCCATTATGGTAGGGAAAGTTAGTAGCGCAACACTTGAAATTATTTTTTTAGAAACTCTTTTTAATCTTTTCTTGTCATCTTGAATCTCAGAAAATACCGAAAAAGTAACTCTACTTACAATTCCTGAAATATTCTGAACAAGAGCTTGTTGTAGAGATTTAGCCCTTGAATAGTATCCCAAATCAGAGGCTGAAAAAAACTTTCCAATTACCAATAAATAAATATGATTAAAAAAAGTATCCATTAATCCAATAAAAACAATATTGGATCCATAATTAAACATGGAACGTAAAGAAGAAATGCTAAAAACCAAGATGGGCCTCCATGTATTTAAGGTCCAATATAATATCAGACGAAAAAGTTTGTTACTAATTGTATAACCCACTAAACTCCAAACACCAAAATTATTATATGCCATACCGATGCCAACAATACCAGAAAAAACTGAGGCAATTACACTTATTTTAGTTAACTTCTTGAAATCGATCGATTTTTTCATCAATGTATAATGCATAATGCCTACAGAATCAATAAATAATGTGATCGATAAAACTCTGGTTAAAAAAGTTAATTCAGGTTCATTATAAAATGAAGCAATCCAAGGAGCAGTAATCCATAATATTAAAGTTGTTAATAAACCAATAAAAATATTAAAATAAAATACTGAGGTTTCATCTATAATTGTAGCGTTCTTTTTTTGAATAATTGCAGTTGAAAATCCACTGTCAATCAAAGAATAAGCTATGCTAGTAAAAATTGTTAACATAGCAATTATTCCAAATTCAGCAGGTGAAAGTATACGAGCTAAGATAATTACAATGATGAATTGAATTGCTTGTAATCCAATAGCATCAAAAAAGGCCCAAAAAATACCACTTAAAGTTTTTGATTTCAGTCTACTAGACATACTGATTTTTAAGGATTACACTATTACTTTATTTCTTATTATTAAAATCAAACTTTTATAGAGTATAATAATATTTAGTATTTTCTTTTGACTTAATATTACGATCTCGCATTTTTTTTACTTTATTTCCGTCAACAGGTAAACTAGTATTTCGTCCTAAAAGTCGATTTGGTAACTTTCCAATTATATAAAATAAATCATAAAAAAATAATGATGGTTCATCTTTATAAAAATATGAGTTTGATTGAATATAATTCTTAATAGGCCATAACCATTTAGAAAGAAAACGATTGTAAATATCGAAGTTAAAATCAAGCATTAATAGTTCCTTTTTATTCCACTTTTTTAGTGTATTCGAAATAGAATTATCAATAAATCCTTGTTTAGAATTTTGAGTTAGAAAAAATATAATATCAACAATAGGAATTGTTTTATTTGCAGGCTCGTCTATATTAATAATGCTATCGACAGAAAGAGTTGAGTATATTTCACTATCATTTTTATTAACTAGCAAGTGAATTTTTGTATTTGGAAAAATCTTTTTGGATGCTTTTAAAAAACTTTCAATTATATTAATTGGAGCATTTTTAGTAGTTAAAATTATTTCAGATATTTTTTTTAATGCACCAGGGGATTTTCTTTTTTGAAAATTGGTGCTAAACCTTTTTATTAAATCTTCTTTATGAAAGAAATTAATTTCTTCTTCCATATCCTTGAGTATAGTCCTAAACTCTAAAATATTTTCTTTATACTCATCAAACCGAGTGGGTACAAGATTATTTACTTCATAAGAATCTTTTTTAAGATTAAATAATTCTTCTATTTTTTGATCCCAATAGTAAACATATTTAATTTGATCTTTAATAAGTGCAGTAAATCGACTGTCCGCCATATTTAAACGAGTATCAATTCGTGCAGTTCGGTTTTCTTTTGAATTTGTATTAACTATATCTAATAATGAAAGCCCTTTGTATTTAAACTGACTATTTTTTTCAGGCAAACCAAGAATTTGACAAATAGTTGGGAAAATATCAATAGTCCCTACCTCATTTTCTACTTTTTTACCTTCAGGACAATCAGGATATTTAATAAGTAGTGGTACTTTTATATTATCCTCGGTAATAATCATGTCATGAGTGTATTTTTTCATTGTCTCTTCAGTAAGTCCTGATGAAGGGTCAGGATATCCATGATCAGAACACATAATAACTATAGAATTATCGTAACGTCCACTTTGTTTAAATGCTTCAAGAGCTCGCTCAACCTCAAATGAAGTGTTTTTATCTTGTCTGCAATCATACCAAATCGTATAAAATGCTGATTTTTTCTTATCATGTTTACTCAATGCATTTATAAAAATATCTGTACATTCTTTATTGGTCCACCAATTTCGATGACTTACACCTTTAGTATAAAATTTTGATGAAATGGGATATATCAATTTTCTTATCATCCTACGTTCTTCACGCGAATTAAAAATTGAATAGATTTCATAATTTAAATCTTTCATCGTTTTATATACTGAATCAACTAATTTTTCATCAAAGTCCCAATCATTAAAATGACGACTTATAAAACAGGAATTCAACCCAGTAAACATTGAAGATGCAGACAATATTGAACTTGGAGCACTTGTATATGCATTTGTAAACTCAACAGATTCTTTTGCAAAATCATCCATTATATCTAGACGATCACGATCATCAATTCCTGTTCTATATGTCCTCGCTGAATCAACAATGATCCATAAAATATCATTTTTCATTTTTTATATAATTCTCTAAACTTAAATTTTAATTAATTATCATAACCAAGGTCAAAAATAACTATTTTATCTTTTTTCATTTTATAAGTTTTTCCAATACCATTTAACAGCTTCTTTTAAACCTTGAGGCATAGAAAACTGAGGATTGTAATTCAATAATTTTTTTGCTTTTTCTACACTAGCATGAGAATGAGGAATGTCACCTTCTCTGTTAGGACCATATATAACTTTAATATCCTTAATTGATAAATCAAATTCAGATAAATATTTTTTTAAATAACCCATTAAATCATTAAGTGTCTTTCGTTCACCATAAGCTACATTATAAACGGTATTAATTGCTTTTTTGTCTGAGGCACTTATGCTTAATAAGTTTGCTTGAATAACATTATCGATATATGTAAAATCTCTCGAAAAATTACCATCTCCATTAATTATAGGAGACTCTCCTCTCATCAATTGACTTACAAATTTTGGAATTACTGCGGCGTATGCTCCATTTGGATCTTGCTTCCTGCCAAATACGTTAAAATAACGCAATCCAATAGTTTCAATTCCATAGGTTTTTGAAAAAATATCAGCGTAAAGCTCATTTACGTATTTTGTAATAGCATATGGTGATAATGGCTTACCTATAATTTCTTCAACTTTAGGCATTGATTCAGAATCACCATAAGTGGATGAACTAGCTGCATAAATAAATCTTTTAACCGAATTATCCCTTGCAGCTATCAACATATTTAAAAATCCGCTTACATTAACTTCGTTTGATGTAATTGGATCTTCGATAGATCTTGGAACAGAACCTAATGCTGCTTGATGTAAAATATAATCTACACCTCTTGATGCTGATAGACAATCCTCTAAATTCCTAATATCTCCTTCATAAAGAGTAAAAGTAGAATAATTTATTAAGTTTTCAATATTTCGTAGGTTACCTGTAGAAAAGTTATCTAAACAAACAACTTTACAGCCTCTATCAAGTAATGTTTCACATAAATTCGCTCCAATAAAACCTGCACCTCCAGTAACTAAAATTTTTTTGTCATGTAAATTTATTTTCATGATATTAAATATTAATAGATGTTAACTAAAACTCATAACTCTTTACATGAATTAATCCATTCTTTCAAACTATATTTAGGTTTCCAATTTAGTTTTAATTCAGTATCTGATGGAAATTCTTCACTGGTAAATCTTTCGCCACGTCTTTCAGGAATAAATTCCCACTCTCCGAACATTTCAGCAACTTCAATAATACTGATATTTATTCCAGATCTAAGATGCCATTCATTATTGTCGAATCTACATGATGCTTTTAATAATCCATTAACAATATCACTAACGTGTGTAAAATCTCGGGTTTGTGTTCCAGGTTGAACTACCGTACATTTTTCACCTGATTTGTATTGTCTTTCAAATATTCCAATAACTGTTGAATAATCTCCAACTGTTATTTGACCAGGGCCATATACATTAAAGAAATAACAAATTTCATATTGTAGATTGTACCATTCATTATAATTTTTAATTAGTTCAACCATTTTGGATTTCATCCAAGAATAAGGACTTAGATTTTCATCTTTTCCATCATTACCAAATTTACTTGAGCTTGCAGAATAGATTAATTTTGAATTCCATTTTCTACAAAGATCTAATATAACAGGTGTTCCAGAAAGAATAGATTTCTGAACAAATTTAATATCATCAAATGATTTTACAATTCTACTGTATTCGCCAAAGTGAAATACAATATCAAAATATTCCTCTTCTTTTAAGTTTTTAAATATAACATTAGCATCCCAGGTATTTCCTTCAAAATATTCTACACCTTCAATATGATTTTCTTTTTTTCCTGTAAAATAATTATCTAATGAGCATACTTTTATATTTTTAAATTGAACAAGAGCTTTACACAAATTACTACCAACAAAACCAGCTCCGCCAGTTACTAAAATTTTTTTATTTTCTAAATTCATATTTTTTTTTCTAAAAAATTATTTTATATCAATTCTACAATATTCTATTCCTTTCTTATCAATCATACTTTGAGTCTAAATATGTTATGTCTTTAACTTCTTTAAAATAATATTCTTTTGCTTAACTCATAGCTTTAGGGTCATATACTTTAATTTTAGCTCCTCTTCTCACCAATTCCTTAATAATATAAATTGAAGGTGCCACATACATATCATCAGTTCCAAAAATGGCTCCGCCATTACCAGTCCCAGGCATAAATTTATTTTTTTTTACTATTGCTAGAATTAAAATGTTAACTAGTATTTAATTTTAAAAGAAATGTTTGAGTGTCTAATACTAGCCCAAACATATCTCATTCCTAATTTATTAATAATTACATCAATTCCAAGATATTCTAGAAAAACAAAATCTCCTATTTTAATTTTTTTACTATTATTAATCCAACTTCTATTTTTAAGACTATTATCTAACAATTCCAATTCTTTTTGATTAACAGTTACCGGAGTTTTGTTTTCATAAAGCCAACCAATCATGGAACTTGAGTAAAAAAAATTATTTTTTTCTATTAATTTAGTTTTTACAAAAATAATTCCAGGGATAGCAGGAAGTTTAACTTTTTTAACTCTATCACTCCATTTTCTAAATACTTCTATAGTAGGATTATATGTTTTTACACATAAATTTTCTAAAAGATCAGAAACTTTTTTTTCATGTCTAGGTTTCACCATAAGCACAAACCATTGAGCTTCTTTATACTGAGAATTATTTTGACTCATAAATTAAAAGCTTATCATCAAATGGATCAATGTGATCAATTAATATAATTTTTCGGTTAATCTTTAGTTCTGTTTTCTTTATAACTTCATTAATATAATCTCGATCAATTATATTACCATCTATTAGAATCTTAATAAAACCTGAATCTATCCCATTAGCATAATCCCCAACTAAATATACTTTATTAATATCTTTTACAGATGAAATAATGTTATTAATTATAAATTCTATTCCAGTATGCTTTCTGACTAAATCAATTAAAGTATTGAATAGAGGGTGGTTTTTATTAGCCAGGTAGTTTACTTTATTTTTTTCTTTTCTCTTAATTAGATAGCCAGCCTTCGTAAGGTTATTTAATTCAAGTCTTATTGAGTTAGTTGAATCATTGAAGTCACTTGCTAAACCTCTTAAATGAGATTTTTTAGCAAGATTTAAAAAAAATCTTACTAACAAATTTAATCTTGTTTTTGATGA
>CEUM01070456.1_pt1 | contig 18885 bp, 7 predicted proteins | sample 356421 | NCBI WGS metagenome assembly CEUM01 (sample SAMEA2622716, study PRJEB7988) | marine metagenome | biome: marine biome (ENVO:00000447); feature: surface water layer (ENVO:00002042); material: "saline water (ENVO:00002010), including plankton (ENVO:xxxxxxxx)" | depth 5 m | reverse complement strand
GCTTCAGCAATACGCTGAGGACTTGGCAAATAATCCCATTCCGTTGTGTGTGGGAATGGCGTGTCCCAACCGGTGACACGTTGAATCGGAGCTTCGAGATGGTAGAAACATCGTTCTTGGACCGATGCACTCATTTCAGCACCGAATCCACTGGTCTTTGGTGCTTCGTGAACGATAACGCAACGTCCCGTTTTCTTGACGGAGTTGACCACGGTATCTCGGTCCCAAGGCACCAGGGTTTGAAGGTCGATCAACTCACAGTCAATTCCTGAATCCTTGATGGCTTGTTCTGCGACGTGAACCATGGTTCCGTACGCAATAACCGTACAAGCAGAACCCGCGCGAACAATTCGTGCTTGTTCAAGTGGAACGATGTAGTGATCTTCAGGAACATCTGCATCAGGGTGCCCGTTCCATGTCGGTACGTTGTGTGGGTCGCCGTAGAAGGGCCCACGATAGCACCGCTTCGGTTCGAAGAAAATGACAGGATCGTTGCATTCAATCGATGCAAGCAACAGCCCCTTTGCGTTGTAAGGCGTTGAACAGTAGACGACTTTCAATCCAGGTGTATGTGTGAATTGTGCCTCTGGTGATTGTGAGTGATGGTGCCCGCCCTTGATTCCTCCACCAGCAGGTGTTCGGAAGGTAACAGGAGCAGAGAATTCGCCACCTGAGCGATGACGAAGTTTTGCAATTTCGTTGACGATTTGGTCGTAGGCAGGGAAGATGTAATCTGCGAATTGAATTTCTGCAACAGGTCGAAGTCCATTGAGGCCCATGCCCATGGCGATGGCAGCGATGCCACCTTCTGCGAGTGGTGAATCAAAGACACGGTGCGGGCCGTATTCCTCCTGAAGGCCTTCAGTAACTCGGAATACTCCACCAAAGTATCCAACGTCTTCCCCAAAAATGACGACATTTGGATCGCCTTTAAGCGAAATAGAGAGGGCTGAATTGAGCGATTTGATCATGTTCATGTCAGGCATGATATCACTTCCCTAACTCCTCACGTTGCTCTTGGATGTGCCAAGGAACGGTCTCGTACACCTCTGTGAAAATGGTTGATGCTGGTGGATACGGGCCTGATGCAAGGTCGCCGAATTCGCATGCTTCTTTGTAAGCAGCCATAACTTCGTCATCGATCTTTTGTGCAAGGGCTTCATGCTTCTCTTCGTCCCATTCTCCAATGAGGACGAGATGGTCTTTGAGTCTCTGAATTGGATCTCCACCCGGCCAACATTCAGCCTCGTCGTTTGGTCGATATGCCGAGGGGTCATCGGATGAGGAGTGAGCTCCTGCACGGTAGGTGTAGACCTCGATGTGCGTTGGACCCATTCCTGCGCTGGCTCGGTCACGTGCCCACTTGGTTATGCTGTACAGAGCGAGGAAATCATTTCCATCGACACGGAAGGAGGGAATGTCGTAGGCAAGTCCTCGCTCAGCGAACGTGCGTCCTCCTGTTGCAAGGTTGGCGTGTGTTGAGATGGCCCATTGGTTGTTGACAACATTGAGGATAACTGGTGGTTTGAAGGTCGAAGCGAAATTCAATGCGTAGTGATAGTCTCCTTGCGCTGAAGTACCATCGCCGAGCCATGAAATGCAGACTTCGTCCTTTTTTTGGTAAGCACTGGCCATGGCAACGCCAACTGCTTGTGAGAATTGCGTTCCCACAGGAGAAGAAATCGAAATGAATCGTCCTTCTTTGTAGGTGTAATGAACTGGCATTTGTCGCCCACGAACGTTGTCTTCTGTGTTGCCTATGCAGTGGCAGATCATGCTGACCATGTCACGGCCACGGACGAATTGTGCTCCCGGTTGTCGATATGAGGGGAAAATCCAATCCTGATTTTCAAGTGCCATGGTTTGAGCAATGGCAACGGCTTCCTCTCCGAATGATCGCATGTAAAAGGATAGTTTTCCAGTTCGTTGCATCTTGATCATCCGGTCGTCGAAGATACGAAGACGCATCATGTACTCAAGGCCCTGAATCAATTCTGATGCGTCGAGATTCGGATCCCATTCCCCTTTGGCTTCTCCAGCATCGTTCAGCACACGCAGCAGTCCGCGAGCGTGTGGCGCAGAGTCGTCGGAGGTGCATGTTGCAGGATCGGGACGCCAGAGGTCGCCTGGTTGTTCCTTGAAAGCGCCGCCAAAGTCAGCCTCTTCACCCGGACGAAACGGTGGTACTCCGATGGTATAAGGTGCGGTCGTAGCCGTCAATCGGTCCGTCATTGTTTCACCTCACCATGACTCGGCATTAAGGCATGTTGGTCAGTTGGTTTGGGTTGAACCAGCACATATGCACCAAGCATTTCCTCAGTGTTGCTTTCATCGAGTGTCTTTCGCATGAGCAACCCCGCTTTGTAAGAGGAGCGTACCAATGGCCCGCTTGCAACGCCTGAGAATCCCATTTCGATGGCCTTCTGAGCCCAAACATCGTACAGTTCAGGTTCAGGGAATCGGTCAATGGCAAGATGGTTCTTCGTGGGTGCGAGGTATTGGCCGATTGTGATCAAGTCCACACCTGCGTCACGCAATAACTGCATTGCTTCGACGATTTCTTCATCGGTCTCACCAACGCCGACCATCAAGGACGATTTTGTCAGCATGTCTGGCCGAAGTCGTTTCGCTTCTCGCAGAATCGAAAGTGATTGTTCGAACGATGCTCGTGGGTCTCGAACGACGGAGTCCAAACGGGGGACACATTCGACGTTGTGCGCAAACACCACCAGCGGACTACCATCGAGAAGGTGGGCAAGGGCGTCCAAATCTCCTGCAAGATCGGAACACAGGAGCTCCAAACTTACCTCAGGACATCGCTCCGCTACAGCAGCAAGGCATTGTTTGTAGTGGTCGGCTGCTGAATCTTCCAAATCATCTCGATTGACAACCGTAATGACGGCATGACGCAGGTTCATCGAGGCGACTGCATCAGCAAGGTGTTGTGGTTCATCAACATCGAGTGGCGGAGGTACTCTTCTGGTACCGACAGCACAAAACCGGCAACCACGTGTGCATTCTTTTCCAGCTATCATGAATGTGGCATCCCCGCTGGACCAACAATCGTGAATGTTCGGGCATTTGGCTTCTTGACAGACCGTGTGAAGTTGGTTGTCTTTTACAGCATCCATCGTATCGTTGAAAATCGCTTGCTGTGAGCCAGATGGTAACTTTGTTCGGAACCATGACGGGAGGCGAGGTCGTGCAGTTTTTTGACTGGCCATTTTCAGATTCTTTGCCATGGACTGCCCCCCTTGTACAACCCGACATGAATGAACATCAAAAAGGTGCGCAGCCCAGCAATTCGAGGTTTTGCGAGGATACGAGCATATATGTGTTAGAAGAAAAAACAGAAATCATGACAGCCAAGGTCTGCCTCGTGACCGGGAGTGGCCGACGAATAGGTGCTTCCATCATCCAAAAGTTTGCTTCAGAAGGCTATGCTGTTCTCATTCACGTTTCACGTTCCGTTGAAGCAGGTGAATTGCTCAAATCTGAGTTGATTGATCAGGGTCACAAAGCAGATCTTGTTCGTGCTGATTTGTCAGATGAGAACGAGACTGCAAAACTCATTCAAACGATCACTCAACACCCATTTGTTGCTGATCGAGAAGGTTTGGATGTCCTCGTACACAACGCTTCGGTTTATACTCAAACGCCAATCGAAGAATTGTCGCTGGAAACCATGCGATTTCTCAATCGATTGCACGTTGAAGCACCACTGCAACTTTCTCAAGGATTGGTCGAGTTGTTGGCTGCGGTCAATGGATCGATCGTTGGTATGACCGATACCTCTGCAGGAAAGGCTTGGGAACAGCTCTCTCACTACACTTCGAGCAAAGCAGGACTCCGTCAATTGATGTTCAATCTTGCAGGAGAATATGCACCTCGAGTCCGAGTGAACTGTGTCGCTCCTGGTGCGATTCTATCCGCTGACTGGGAACATGAACACTTCAACAAAATCGTTCAGTCGATTCCTCTTCGACGCTCCGGCGACCCAGGGGATGTAGCAGGCGCAGTGTTCTTTTTCGCAACGTCCCCTTACCTCACAGGACAAGAGTTGTTTGTTGACGGTGGATGGGCTCTCAACTCTTCGTAAGGATTTCATACAGGGTCGAAGTCCGTAAGGCATCGAGGTGGCTGAGGTGGTCAAAGGCGCCGGGCTTAAGATCCGGTCCCAGATGGGTTCGAGGGTTCAAATCCCTCCCTCGATACCAAAAACACGTTTCTGAAACCGAATTGTCTGAACATTTCATGCAAAACCGTTTAACGCCTGCTCGCTTCCCCTACGTTGAGGGATGTCTTGACCATGTCTTCCAATCGCTTCGTATTTGCAGTATTAATTTCGCTGTTTTTGGCTGTTGTTCCACTGAACAATCCTGTCGAAATGCTGTCCGACACTGCGGAAATACAATCCGTTGGAGCTGCACTTGAGGACTATGAATTGTACTTTGACGATGGCACTTCGCTCACGACCAAGGAGCCAACAGGGTCCAGAAACGAATCATCGCTCCTTGAATCGGGTGTGACATTCGATACTGAGGAATTGATTTCAGACTTGACCGTTTATGGCAAATCTGGGAATGAAGTCCGTATCTTTGCTTACATGAAATTTGAGAGTCCTGAAGTCAATGCAACCGCAGATATCACCTTCAGACTCCTTGCAGGCAATCAAGAAGTCGATCGATTTACAGAAACACTCGACAACCCATGCACATCAGGACTCTTTGGTAACGATTGCTCTTGGGTTCCATACCAAATCAATCTCGTTGTTGGATCGGATGGCTATCTTTTCGAAAATGGCAACCGGATTAAGATCGAAATTCAAGGCGACGCCTCGTGTCAAGGACAAGGAGGGCCCTTTGGAGGCGGTAATTGCGATGTCACTCTAGCATACGGAACTGAAGTCGGAAATGGTTACTCTCGAATGGAATTCCGTGCTAATGCTCTCGCCGGTTCACAAGTCAAAGTCCACGAAGTTGGCGATGGGTGGAGCGAAACCGAAGTTGTTGAATGGTCTCCTACGCATCTTTCTGACAAACGCAAAATGCAGTTTACGGTTGATGTTCGTGATGCATTTGGCCGTGCCGACATCGATTCCGTAGAACTGGTTCTCTACACTCCAAACAAGGCATCTACAGTCTTTGACCAAGAGTTCGACCCGAAAACAAATCAATTGAAGTTAGACAATAACGGTCTTGTTGGTACGTACGAGTTTACCTATGATTCAGGCATTGCTTACGGAGAATACCCGCTGAGTTTGTTAATTACTGATGTGCAAGGTCATGTCATTGAATACGTTCATCCACAGGGCATTACCTTCCTTGAGTATGATGTGTACCTTGATTTCCCCGCAACACAGATTCCGAAGTTGTTGGTCGCTCCCGGGCAAACCTCGTCGATTGAGTTGTCTGTCTTGCACACCGGTTCGCTCACTTCGGACCTGCGTGTCGAAATGGAACTGCAGCAATCGCTCCCATCCGGCTGGTCAGATCCTAACTGGGATAGCCCCGGCGGATACATGCTAAGCGGAGGTGGCTCATCGGCTCGACCTATGCTCACCATCCAAGCTCCAGAGGATTTGAGTTCACTTGCCGACAATTACCAGATTATAATCGAGGCATATGCTTACGCAACCACAGGCGCAGACAGCGGTTCACAAGTTCGTCTCGTTTCCATCGCAGTCGATGTCGAGAAAGTCAATCAGTTCGGTCCTCCCCGAATCGACGTGTATGAAGACGTCGAGCAACAAAAGCAAATCTTTGCTTCAGATCGTCCAGATCTGTACAATGAGAACCTCTCGCATTACATCGACTACGACAAGGTTGGCGACTTCTACATGAGCATCAACAACGTTGGATTCGATGACGATAGTTACCGAATTCGAATCCAGGAGATACCCGTAGCATGGAGCTTGAAATTCATTATCAACGGAACGGGAACCGAATTGACCGAGCAAGGTATCGATTCGCTCACACCTACAATTGGTCAAGGTGAGAAATTGGTGCTCAAGGTTGAGGTCTATCCCCCGTTTGAACGCGATGCAGTCGATATTGGTTTGGTCCGTCTCAGTGTTACTTCGGACAGCAGTTCAGATGAAGTGTTCACAACACCGGTTGCTTGGACCGTTCACCGCACGTTCGGTATCGTTGGCGAAGTTATCTCGGATTCCGACGGCGGGACCCTCGGTCAAATTGGCCCAGTGTCTCCAGGTTCAACTGTGATATACAACGTTCGAATCACCGATTCATCCGATGATGCGGGTACAACGAACTGGGTCATCAAGAACCCTGCAGCATTGCAACGAAACATCGACAACGACCCTGCATATGCAACATGGATGTACGATATCACAGATATCGAAGGCAACATTGCACTCGTCGCCCCATTGACAGGCGGTCAGTATTATGATATTGAGGTTGAAATCACCATACGTCAGCAGGTTGAAGCAGGAATCCACGTTGTCTATCTCCAAGTTGCGGAGGAAGCCGACGGTGAAGAGGACCCACGGTACTTCGACCTTCCATTGACCATTGAAGTTGATGAGGAAGTCGTTCCTGGAAATCTCATCGTAGAGCAAAAGTCGCAAGCGGAGCGTGTACGAGCAGGTCAAACCGTTCCGTTCGAATACCGAATTGATAATTTGAATAACGTCGAAGTTGATGTGGTCATTTCTGTGAAAGCTCCAGACGGTTGGGACGCTACATTGGATGATGGTGAAATCATCTCCTTCACGCTCGATTCCTTCTCTTCGAGAGATTTTACGATGCAAATTACTGCACCGGAGAAACTCAAAAGTGGTGAGATGGTTGAATTTGAAATGACCGTTACACCAACAAATTACCAAGAATGTACAGCGAACCTATGTTACATCCAGAAACCCACCTTCGAGTTTAAGACAGAGAATTCAGGTGTTCTTAATTCTATCATGAGCGAGATTGAAGATCCAGAACCGACAACCTTGGTTCTGTTCTTCTCCGTATTGGCCCTCGCTGGTCTTGGTCTGTATCGCCGCGGCCAGAACAAGGTCAAGGCGCAGATGTTTGCTGCTATGGTTGAGCCCCAGGCCGTTGATGCAGCTGCTGAAGATGAGGTTGATGCTGATATCATCGAAGAAGAAGACGAAGAGGAGGTCCTTGATGACCTTGATTTGGAGCTCATTGACATCGAATCCCCTGAAGATTAATCTTCGTTTGTATGAACAACGCACCATTTCCCTTATGTGCTATTGGGACGACCATACCACATGAATGGGGCGGACACGCTGAGGACTGGTTCAATTCGAACATCCAAACTGGATCGTTCAAATCGTCGAACTGTGGCGCAGTCAATGTTTTTGGTGGCGCTCATGGTCTTCTCTACTCTCACTGCCATTGATTTCGTCACTGAAGAGGTAAGCGCAGCCTCCGATTTGGATGGAGATGGCCTCACGTACGGTCTCGAATACCTCATCAATACCGCTGCAACCGATTGGGATTCTGACAACGATGGTTTGCCAGACGGTTGGGAATGGAAGTACGGGCTTGACCCACTTTCTGCGACCGGAGGCGATGGTGCTGTTGGTGATCCTGATGGTGACGGAATGTCGAACCTACAGGAGTATTCCTACCTTCAACCGACCGGCTGGGACAACCCTGCAACAACCGGCGTTCTCGACAATGGTGTTTGGTGGAACGGCACCATCCCAGTCAACGACTGGAACGAAGAAGACTCTATGCAGTTCAATCAACCTAATTGTGGTGATACGGGAAGCGACGGTCAAGGCAACACCATTCTCTGCGATGAAGATCCTGTCGGAAACGTGTGTGCCAATGGATTCGATGATGACAAGGATGGTCAAGTCGACGGCTCTGATTCTGACAACGACGGAGACGCAGATTGTGCCTCTGATGATGATGACGGCGACGGTATCGCAGACGAAGACCCCAACGGTTGGGATACGGACGGTGACGGTATGCCCGATGGATGGGAAGCAGCAAACGGGCTGAATGCGACGAGCGCTTCGAACGCAGACGGTGCAAATGGAGATCCTGATGGTGATGGTCTCATCAATCTCATGGAGTATGTCAACCCATCATGGACGACCACATGTGCCGGTGTACCTTGTTTCCGGCAAGGGCCGAACGGAGTGCCAACCGAGACAGTCTCACCCTGTGACCCAGTCCAAGGTATTGGCCCAGGTGCTTGTGCGACTCTTACCGCTGAAGTCGATGGTATCACTTCCACTAATCCACAGGATAGTGACTCGGATAACGACGGGCTCAATGACTCCTATGAAGCACTCACTCTACTGACCGATCCTACGAGTTCCGATACCGATAGCGATGGTATTCCAGACGGTGTCGAGATTGCTAGCGCATACGGAAACCCTGCACAAGCTTCAGACCCTCGCAACAACAATACCGACGGCGATGCCTTCGACGATGGTGATGAAGATACAAATGGCAACGGAATCCTAGATCCTGGGGAAACCGACCCCACCCGACGTGAAGATTCTGGTGATGAGGACAACGATGGAATTCAGAACTGGGAAGAGAACCTCTCGTGCACTGAATGGGATGTTGCAGATACCGACTTCGGCGGCATCAACGACGGGGATGAGCGGAACGTAAGCCATGGAACCGACCCTTGCGATTCCCTGGTGAACTTCGCCACCACGTTTGTATCCTTTAGTGGAGCAAACCAACTGTTCCTTGCAGATGCAACAGGTTTCAATCCAAACGGTGGAATAGGTTATTACAACAATTCCGGAACCTATACAACCTTCAGTTATCTCTCTGCCTCGCTGTCAAGTAATGCGCTCTTGGGTGTTTCACCAGCACCGATTGGTACGCCAACTATTGAGAATAGAAACGGCTCATTCTGCCATACGGAAGCAACTCAAGATGGCTCGATCGCTACCACTCGTTCCTATTGTGACGACGATTATACTGATGGCGACGGAGACGGGCTTGCAGATTGGGAAGAATTGTTAGGAACTTACGGCTGGTTCTCCAATCCGACCCTTGCTGATACCGATGGTGACGGCGTGAGCGATTTCGACGAAGTATTCGATAACACAGACCCAACTGAGCCGTGTTTCAACACGCTCGATCCTGATGGTGATGGGATCAATTCCTACTTTGAAAACACCACAGGATGCAATCTTGCATTTATCGGAATCAACAACGGATCGAACGATATTTGGGTCACGGATTATCTCTCAGTGGATACGGACAACGGTGGTGTCGACGATCGAACAGAGTATTTCGATAATACCAACCCCGAAAATGATCCTTCTGACGATCTTTTACCGGAGGATTTTGATAATGACGGCATACCCGATGCTGTCGAAAACATCACAGGATCTGATTGGAGGAACCCAGATACGGATGGAGGGGGGATGCTCGATGGCGATGAGTGTCCTCAACAATTCTGGTTGTTCAATTGCGTCGGTGCTCCTTTTGACATCTTTGATCCCAGAGATGACATTCCTCAAAACGATGTCATTTTCTGGGCGAACAACACAACAGGGGTGGTCGATTTTGGCAATGAAAAATACTGGAGGACATACACAAACGATATTCCAACAGGAGGTTCGTTTGCGCACGATGACTCAGTGCACCCATTGTCCGAAATATCCACTCCATTTTCAAATTTCTCGCAAATGGCGAGTACGAGCTTTGCAAACGATACTGTGACATGGCAAATCAATTACAACTTCCCAGTTAATACCGGAAGTATTACACTTCCTGCCTACACAACGAACATCTCATTCTGGTCAGATTCGGGTGCGACCCTCTCGAGAACCAATGACACCCATCGATACGAGGTAGAGGGCGCTTACATCGAAGAAATCATCGTTCAGCAACCAGAATACTACTTCGATTGGACTAGCCTTGCCGGTTCGAGTATTGCCGGTCAGGGCTTCCCCTATGAGACCGCATTACCAAGTTATTACACTGATTTGAACGACCCTCGCTCGGTCGTATACAACATCACGAATGCTGTCATAAACGAAGCAACGGCCGTGAATGCCTACGAACAAGCACTTGCACTCCAAACCTTCTTACAAAACGGAAATGCGTCGACTGAATTCAAATTGAACTTCGATGGCTCTGGATTGGCCAATGACGAAGACTTGGCTCAGTTCATTCTCGAAGACGCAAACGAAGGCACTTGTTCAGAATTTGCTACAACGTTCGTTACTATGGCCCGCATCATCGGGCTTCCTGCTCGACTTGTTAGCGGGTTCAAGGGCGGTGATTGGACAGGAAATGGATATGCTGTTGGTGCTCAGCATTTGAGCACCTGGGGCGAGGTACGTCTTCAACAATCGTCCTCGTCTGGAGGACTGGATTTCGGATGGGTGCCGTTTGACCCATGTCCAGATGCGGCTGAACTTGACGTACAGAACGTCGTCTATTCGCCGGACAATTTTGATCGAGACCTCTCTGCAGGTAGTATTGCTATCTCCGGGAACCTTTTGTTCCTCGATAACCAAACTGCAATTGAACAGCACAATGTCCGCGCATTCCTTGTTCCGCTCGTTGATGCATTCAATGGCGTTTCAGGTCTAAACTCTCCTGAACGTTTGATTGAGTTTAATGTTACAGACTCGAATGGATTCTTCGACATTCAAGGACTTCCTATTGAAATTATTGAACCGGGATTCGGTGCTATAATGCTCGAGGTCGAGCAGAAAGGTTACGTCTCGGGGCGAACTTTACTCACACCCAACTCATCGTCGACTGGAGCAGCGAATTCTTGGTGGATGAACATCACCGATGACGCAACAGTCAACCACACCTCTCCTAGTGCAATCAATGCTCCAATCGTGGGAGCTGGTGCAACGACAATTATCGAAGGTTTCATCGCCTACGAACAGGAGCCGTTTTCGGATGCTTCGTTGGTTGTCAATTCAACGGTATGGCTTTCGTTTACTTCATCAGTCGATGGTGCACAGAACGTTTCCACACAAGTGGGTCCAACTGGGACATGGTCGATTGAATTGACTCTGGATGAACTGGAAACAAAAACCAACGTGAGTGCAACCATAGGGTACGATGGTTGGGTGCAAACAGAGGATGGAATCACGGGTCCAACCTATCATCTGCGTCCAACCCAAACAGCGTTCACGCTCGATGTTCGTGATGCGCCAAACCTCACTGCAACACTTGAAGGTCCAGGAACTAACTCGAGTCTACTCCTTCTCAACGACGACATTTATGTCAATGGTACTGCCTTGACGATCGGTGCTTCCCCAGTAGCAATGGCTGGCGACCTCTCGTTCGAAATACGAGAAAACAATAGTGGTGGGGAATGGACTGAAATCTTCAATATTACCGTGAACGGTGCATTCAACATTCAGCATTTCCTCAACGCATCTGATGTACCCGTCGCATCAGGACCTCTTGAGGTCCGTTTACGATTCTATCCCGTTCTTTACGAGTCAACAGACGATGCAAACTTATCAACAGGAGATGTCTATTCCCTTGTTGGTCTACTGGAATTTGAAGTATTAGCAACCCCACAGTTGCGGGGTGAATCCACCAATGTTCTCGTTCAAATTTCCGATCATAGGGGTTCGGAAGTAGGTCTCGTTGTACCGGGTAACTACTCATTCAGTTTTGATGGCAATTGGGTAAACACCACTTCCGATCCGGATTCGTCCCTGATCACCCTCTTTTGGCCACTTGACTCGAATTTAAGGCCGGGCGATTACGATTTCGATATTCAGTACAATGGTTCTCTCCTTTATCAGCCAAGTTTTGCTTCGGATTCAATTCGAGTTCAAGCGGAAATCGGTTGGAATTTATCGATCCTTCAGGATTGGACACATCTGGGTAACACAACGTACATCGTTGGTGACATTTTCGATGGACAATTCACAACTGAACGTGTACTTGGAAACGATACCATCATCGCCGTCACCATGTTTGACGGAGATGGTTTCCCAATCGATTTGGCCAATGGCATTCTAGACAACGCTACCGGCGAATTCAACCTCACGGTTGTTATGCCAACAACGCTTCCTTCCAATGGTTATGAGGTCATTGTCGACTTCAACTTCGAAACCTTGGCTCCCGCTGGCGGAGCATATTACCGTATCGTTGATGCATCAACACCACCAAACCCACCAACGTTGCCGATTTTAACAGCCGGTATCGAGTCGGAGTTCCTTCTTGAGGAAGAATTGAGTGGTATGGAATTCGTTTCTGGCGACCAAGTGACGTTCAATACATCTGTGTTCGATGTTGCTGATGGTTCGAACGTTTCTGACGTAACCGTAGAATACATTTGGGACTATGGAAACTCCAACCAGACCATTGGTACCGCAGTAACCGATTCCGAAGGTAATGCCTCGTTCACATGGGCGACGACAAATCTTGCACCAGGTGATTATATCCTGCAGATGTTTGTGGCTGATGATTTGACAGATCCGCTCGCCATTGGAAACAGTCGACGAACTGGAAACAGCACCTTCGTTGATGTGACGGTACAGGTTCCCACTGACATCCGGATTGATGTTTTGCCATCAACCATTACAGCGGGTGTACCGTTCAACATGCAGGGGCAAATTGTCGATGACGATGACCCTACTCGTGCCATAATCTCTGGTGTTCGACTTGATGTTTACTGGCAATCGAACCCAGAAGAGCTTCTTCGAAGTGGTGTTCCAACGCTTTCGAATGGAAGTTTCAACCTCACTGTTCCGACAGACACGGCCAACAACGGGACGGTTAGGGGTCCGCGTACGCTCGTAGTCGAAATTCTCGAGGATTCTTCGCCGTATTACCTCCCATCAGAAACGTCGTCTGCGATGTTCGTCTTTGGAGTGACACAACTTGAAGGATTGCAACCAACTAACCCGGTTCTCGTCACTCGCGGAGAGACGGTCAACCTGAGCGCTACACTGGTGGAATCAAGTTTCAATTTCAGGCCACTTGGGAACCTTAGCGTCACCACGAAGTTCCACGAGACATGGTTATCCTCGGTGTCCACGGATGGTTCAGGCATTGCCAACACTTCCTTTGCAATTCCCCCAAGTCATCCGCTCGGTCTGATTGTGGTCAGTTACTATTACAACGGCAGTTCCGATCTTCTCCCTACACAAGCAAACCTGAGTAGCGTGACGGTTCGTTCGCTCACGTTCATGGTCGTTGATGCCATCACAGAAAACCCCGTTGCAGGTACAAGTTTCAACGTTTCTGGAAGAGTCGTTTCGGACAATGGAAGCGGATTGACCAATCGAGATGGTTCTAGATTGATCATGAACGTTTTGTTTACAATCGATGATGCTCCAACTGGATTCGCTGTGAGCAACGGCTCCGTGCAAGATGGTGGATGGTGGAATGCTACCATTACGCTGGCACCAGGATTTGAGCGTGGAACACATATTTTGGAAGCTTCGATTGTTCCGACTGTAAACTTCTATATCGGCTCAAAGAACAATTCTACCTTCGATAGCCGTGGTTTCTCTGTGATTACATTCTTGCAACCATCACTGGATGCACTTGGCCAACCTTCGCTGAACGATCGAACTGAGCGAGGAACCATGCTCGATGTTCGAATTAAGCTCGAGGATAACCTTGGTCAAGCAATGTCTGGGCAGCAGGTTACTTTCGCATTACCGGCGACCAACACAACTAATGAAGTGTCAATTTCAGTCACCACGTTTGCAAATGGAACCGCAAACGCAAGTCTGATGGTCCCATTCAATGCGTCGGTTGGATTCAGCGATGTGCTTGTTTCCTACGATGGAATCGATGGAACAACAGGCGTTTCTGGATACAATACTTCAACAGAATTTGTGACACTTGCTGAAACGAATATGACGATTCTTGAGCACACTGAATCCCTTGTCGCAGGCCAAATGCTGTATGTAAACGGAACCTTGCTCGATGATCTCAACATGCCATTGTTCGTTGATGGCGTTGAATCCGTGGCAATCGTTCGTCTCTTCGTTGACGGCGTACCTGTTGCAAGCGTTCAGAGTGATGCACTCACCGGTGCTTATGCCATTTCCTACCTCGTCCCAGAATCGACGACGTCAGGCATGCACATGGTTGAAGTCCGATTTACAGGTGGACGTGATTGGGTTGATCCAGTTGGCATCGGCGATTCTGTAGATCCTGAGTTCTACATGCCAAGTTCTGCGACCGTAGATTTCAATGTCAGTGTTCCAACACAGATCTTGCTGATAACACCAACTGGCGAGGTGAACCGTGAAGAAACCATGACTATCCAAGGACGCCTGTTGGACATTGTGGACAACCCACTGCAAGACCTTACTATTGACATCTACCTCAATGACGTGTGGATGACCAATGTTACAACAAATGCAACTGGATTGTTCACAGCCGTTATTCCTGTGCCCGCTGATGCAGCGCTTGGCCCGGTGTCATTGGATACCCGCTTCAATGGTACGGTGTTCTATCTGCCAAGCGATGCAGGTGGTACGTGGACGGTCTTCAGTCAGATTCTTGTTTCCGTTTCAGTACCCTCTCCTCTTGCAGTGACCGATACAACTACGATTACTGGAAGTGTGCTCGATAACCAACTCGAACCGATCGAAGGCCATGTTGTTGAACTCAAGGTGGATGGCTTTGTCTTGACACAAGTGACGACTGGAGCTGACGGAACGTTCTCGTACGAATGGACTGTTCAGGACTTCTTTAATTTCGGGGACAATCTGCTTGAAGCAAATGTCCTTGCTCAAGGCTACTATCGAGAAGGTTCAGCCAACCAATCCTTCTTCTTGGCGCATCGCTCTGCAATGACGCTTGAATTTGATGACGGAACGGATGCAACCCGTGGAGACCTCTGGACCTTCTCTGGTCGTCTCTACGATATCGATACGGTCGATCAGGATGGAATCGGTGGCGAGAGTGTTCTCGTGTACCTTGATGGCCAATACATGTCGACTGTGACAACAGCCTCGGATGGAACCTTCTCAGGACAAGTCTATGCCAGCATGGATCTTGAACGAGGAAACGGGCACATCATCCAAGTTGTGTTCGAGGGAACCCAAGAACACCTGAGCACACTCGCCAACGGAACAGTGACGGTGTGGGCAGACATTGTCATCACCATAGACAGCACATCGTCCCCACAGTCTGTCCGCTCCGATCCTGCCAACCCGATTCGTCTGACAGGAAGTGTTGCAGAAATCGGTGGCATTGGTGAAGTCTTCGAAGATGTGGTTGTTTATGTTGGAAACGGCACAAATTGTGTCAACAACTTCGAAGGTGCAATTTGTTTTGATGGAGCACAAGTCGATTGGAACGTTGGAAACTTCACAATCATCGTCAATGCTCCATTGACCTTGTCCCCTGGTTCGCAATTCGTTAGTATTGACGTTCCAAGAGATACTGGTCGTTACATCAATGGCGCGTCAGAATCGCATCCGATTTACATTAAGGTCAATGCTGAAATCGAGATATTCGTTGATAAAATCGAAGAGAATGTTGACGAAAATGTCGATGGCCAAGTTACGATTGTGGCTGAAGATACAACAACTGGTCTTGCAGGTATTGCGGTTGAGTTCTATCTCTATGCTGGAAACGGTTCGCAGCTTGGTGCAATGACCAAGTTGACGGATGCTGAAGGCGTTGCCGACTTCGAGTTCAACAGAGTTCCTCCTGAATATGGAGACACTTCTGTCTATGGGCAAGTGTACTTGGATTTCATCATCAACGATCCAAGACTTTCCGATCAGACAGTTGCTGAATTCAACATCAGTCGTCAAACTGGTTTTGCACTTGTTTACGAATTTGAAGCTGAGGCCTCTGAAGTAAGCCCATGGACCTACGTTGCATTGGTCTTCCTTGCAGCAGCGGTTGCTCTCGGAACGGTCATGTATCGACGTAACCGACAAAATGAGTTGCTTTCAGAGATGAGTGAAGTCTTCGAGTACACGGCTGAGCTCCTCGCTGCAGGAGATGCAACACGAGAGGCGATCTTCAACTGCTATCAGAACCTCTGCTCAACCTTACAGACGCGTGGTTTGCTACGTCGAGACTTCGAAACGGTTCGTGAGTTCGAAGTTGCCATCCGACAAGCGACTCCAGGCATCAGTGATGAGGCGCTTGAATCGTTGGACAACATGTTCGAAATGGCTCGATACAGTCGTGAAGAATTGGGTGCTTCGCATCAACAATCCGCACAGACTGCATTGGACAAGATGATCACTGAACTCAGTTACAAGAAGTACTGATTTTACCAGCGCAAGCGTAGGTGGCCGTCCACGAAGTGGGCCTTGACATCGAGGTTTTCTCCAGTGAGTGGAAGAACACGCTCAAGGGAATCATGACCATCTTCATGGATGGTGATTTTGACGCTCGTCTCGTTCTCAGTATTGAGGACGTTGATTTCAACGTCTTCACTCGAGACGCCTCTCATAGGAATGGTGAGTCCATCCGGATCACGCATACCGTGCAACTCGTTCAGAATCCAATCCAAACGTTGCGATGGTTCCACATCAGCAAGATGTGTTTCAGGCAACATTCCTGCTTGAACAAGGACGTGTGTGTGCATGGCTTGAACTTCATGCAGATGACTTGCATCTTGTTGAAATTCTTGATGCAGCATGTGCGGAGCAGGTGAAAGGTCTGACAACGTCTCACCTTTTTCTTCTTCAATGAGTTCTATCCGCTTCCACTCGCTCATGGTTTCTCCTCCTGCTTGATTATGATGAACCTTCGGATTGACGATGGACCCTTGAAAAGAACCGTCGTGCAAAGGATTTGGTCGTTTCTGGCTCGGTTGACGTGTTCATTCGGATGTCTTTCGGATAACACTCAATGTAGGTCCGATCGGTGTTGCGCTTGTCCAAGAGGAGAATCAATGCACGGTCTGCAATGCTCCGAATTGGTCGTCCCATGGCTTGAAGAATGGCGTTGATTGCAGGTTGAGTCGAAGCGTAACGCCAAGCGTTGGCTCGACCAAATCGCTCCTCAATGTATGTGCGTAGCGCCTTTTGATGAATGGATGGGGGTGGGTTTGGGATACCTATGCAAGCCACTGCATCCAGCAATCCGTTGTGATAATCAATACCTTCTGATAAGCGTCCGCCAAAGACGCCAGCAAGCAGGATTCGTCGACCAGCTTGCTTTGCATCCTCGAGCACATCGAGCAATTGATCAACATCCTGTTTTGACCAGGTTCGATCTTCCATTCGAACAACGACGCCATGGAATTGCCCTTCTCCGATGTAATCGTTGAGCATTGAATAGGACGGGGTGAAGACTGCGACATGTCCTGGTGATCCATCGCAAAGCGATTGAAGATGTGCTCGAATTCGTTGCGTGTTTTCAAAGGAACGGTCCTGATAGCGTGTCGTCACATCCTTTGCGACAACGACTGGACGTCGCTGGCTTGCAAAAGGTGAATCGTATTGACGACTGGTCGTTTTGGAATGTCCAATGCCGAGTAAATCTGCATACATCTTCGGAGGATACAGTGTACCAGACATGAGAATACTTCCAGCACATTTCTTGAGAACAGGTCCTGATACCAACCCAGGGTCGAGAAGATGCGATGTAATTCGTCCCTCCTTTCCTTTAGAATCATGAACGTAGACAAGGGCAGACGTTTCTCCAAAACGCAGCATATCTTCAAGGAGGTGTCCAATTCGATGTGCGTCGATATCGATGTTTGGATTCTCATCATCTGCATCGACCTTGATTTCAACTTCGAGAAGAACATCACGTAGAATCTTCAGGCGGTCAAGGCCCTCGCCAGGTGACTCGACCAATCCAGTTTGTTCCTGTTGGAGTTGTTGTTGACCGACCTTGCCTTCGACCTCATCGCATGATGCAAGGAAGATGTTTCTGAGGCGCTCCATGTCAACACGGCGCTCCTCAAACTCTGCAGGTTCACTCAATAGGTCTCTGAACAAATCACTGATGCGCCCTCGGCAGACCTTCATCACACTCAATGCCCATGATGTGAGTGATGCTTGCAAAAGCAGACCATCCGAGCCCAACGATGCTGCAGATTCGGCGATGGTTTCCGTGTACTCTTCGAGATCGATGGTTGCATTCCTTACGACGGTTGGTGTGAAACGACGTTCCATCCCCATCCGAATCCGGTCTGGAAGGTTGTGCGCTTCATCAACAATGACAATGATATCTGAAAGATCAACTTCCATAGCATTGAGCGATGCTTCTCGTACAGCATCGACGAAGAGGTGGTTGTAATCGCCGACGAACACATCGGCTGAGGATACGGCCTCCCGTGCAGCCTTCCATGGACATGTGAGCGTAGGAACGCCGTGTTCAGAATGCGTTTGTGCCATTTGAACCAACTCATCAACATGCAATGGGTCGGAGAGAATCCTCTGGCGTAATCCTGGTGCTTGCGTGAGGTAGGGTTTGCAGGTGCGCTGCGATCGTGATTGGCTGCACAGGAGGGAAAACAACGGTGGTGACTCTTTTGCAAACGGTTGGACACACATGTTCGATTGTCCAACCATGTCGACCAATCGTACCTTTTCCTGAGGCGGTCGTCGTCCGTTGATTCGACGGACAGTGTCGACGACGATCTTGTGCTGGCTCTGTCGAGATGTTAGGAAGAAGATTGTACGTGGGCCATTTACTGTTCGAGCAGCATCGATGGCTGCTGCTAATGCTGCTGCTGTTTTTCCGATACCAGTTGGCGCAGCAGCAAGATGATGTCTTCCATGTTGGAGTGCTTTGAGGCAATCATGAATCATCTCGAGTTGGCCGGGTCGAGCCTCTTCGTGTGCAAGGTAGCGAATATCTTCCGAAAATGCGGAGGATTCTTCGCCTGACATAATGAAAGAACAATGACGACCCCTCTAAAGGATTCGTGTCCAAAGCATTCGCTGATTGTCGTCAAGTGTGCCGTGGAGTGGGGGCCGCGACACGTGTGGGGTTTCCA
>CEUM01047896.1_pt1 | contig 18894 bp, 8 predicted proteins | sample 356421 | NCBI WGS metagenome assembly CEUM01 (sample SAMEA2622716, study PRJEB7988) | marine metagenome | biome: marine biome (ENVO:00000447); feature: surface water layer (ENVO:00002042); material: "saline water (ENVO:00002010), including plankton (ENVO:xxxxxxxx)" | depth 5 m | reverse complement strand
ACTGCGTCATCTATTAATTCTGATGTATTTACAGAATTAGGAGCCATCTGTGCTGACGTGATAGTATTATCTGCAATACTATAATTTGTTACTGCATTTTGAGCTATTTTAGAATTAATAACTTGATTTGTACCTATCTTAGCTGCTGTAACTGCATCGTCTGCAAGTCTAGCAGTAGTAACTGCACTAGCTGCTATTTTAGCTGTAGTAACTGCATCACTATCTAGTTTGGCTGTATTAACTGCACCGTCTTGTATTTTGGCTGTAGTTACTGCATTGTTATCTAATTCAGCTGTATCAACTGCACCGTTAGCAATTTTTGCGTTAGTTACTGCATCTGTATTAAGTTTAGCTGTATTAATTGCACCGTCTTGTATTTTAGCTGTAGTTACATTTCCATCTAAAATCTTAGCAGTTGTGACTGATCCGTTCTGTAATATTGCTGTTGTAACTGTGTTATCGCTAGGTGTACCTATTCCGACTGTTGATCCGATGACAGTAACGAAAATGCTAGCACCGTTAGCAGGGGCAGACCCAAAGATAATGTCGTTGCCAACAAGAACGAATCCCTCGCTTGGCTGGCTTGATCCAGCGTTAGGTTTCTGAATGACTCCATCGACACTAACAATACAAGCTGCAGCAGTTGTAGGTGCGTCAGATATTGTAAATCTATAAGCTGTTCCATTTGCTGTTGCACTGCCTCCACCTGTATTAGATGAACTAGATATTGTAGATATAAAGAAGTTACCAATCGCAGATGACTCTTCCCATGCAGAGTTTTGACTAGAGTAAACCATAAGTTTACTATTAGTTGTATCAAACCACAAGTCACCACCATCTAGTGAAGATGTAGGTGCAGAAGCTGATACTCTATATCTGTTAGAAAATGAGTTAACTGTAGCACTGATAGCTGCAATATCCGCAGCACTAGCTAGCTGTTTATGAAATGTATATGTATGTAATGTTGTAGTGGTCTGTACCTGTAGCCCGCTGCTTGCAGGTAGGGTTGTGTTACGTAGTGTTGTAGGAAATCCAGTTATAGTTACTGTATTACCAGTTCCAGCACCATTAGATATTGTTGCTACACCGCTACCATTAACTGCAAGACCGCTACTAACCTGAGATATAGACACAACCGTACCAGCACCATTACTAGGGTCTGGGTTAGTTGTAGGAAAATTAGTTTCGTCAGCAATAGCTACAAAACCACCAAGAGCATTAGTAACTGCAAGTATCTGATCGTTTACTGCTTTTGATGTAGGTATGCGTGTATCGCTAGAAGTTAAACTTGTTTCTAATGTAATACCGTCAAGCTGGTTTAGCTCTGCTGTAGAAGCTGTAAGAGCTGTGCTATCAGCTAGAACTGAGGCTGTACCAGATTGCATACCAGCTAGCGTTGTTAGCTCACCGTCAGCTATCTTGTCAGTTGTGATTGCGTTGCTTGCTATTTTAGCAGACGTAACCGAGTTATTTGCTAAATCTGCAGATACTATAGTTCCGTCAGCTATTTTAGCAGATGTGATTTGACTATCAGCAATGTGTGCTGTATCAATACTACCATCTACGTAATGCTCAGAATCTATTGAGTTGTCTGCAATCTTAGCATTTGTAACTGCATCTGCTGCTATCTTAGCTGTTGTAACGGCATTGTCATCAATTTTTGGTGTTGTAACCGAACCGTCAGCTATTTTGCTAGTTATAATGTTGTTATTAGCTATAGCACTTGATGTGACTGTATTAGATCCAAATTTTGCACCTGTAACTGACCCGTCAGCTATTTTAGCAGTTGTTATAGCATTATTTGCAACTTTAGCAGTTGTTACGGCTCCGTCAGCTATTTTGTCTGTGGTTACAGAGTTATTAGCTAAATCAGCTGTAGCAATCGTACCATCTACAATATGTGATGATGTTACAAAGTTTGTACTAGGTTGATCCCCGTTAAACAATGCTCCTTCTATAGTTAATGCTTTATTTCTAGCATCTTGTGCTGTAAAATTAGATTCAGTTGCTGAGTTGTTTAGATCTGTGGCTCTTATGGTGCTTCCACTAGCAAAAGTAGTGTATGTTCCCGAAGCATCTCTGGTTCTACGTTCACAAAATACTACTGCACCTTGCGGTAGGGCAGAGTTGAACGTAATTGTGTTGTTATCAGTGGAAAGTTGGTAGTTATATAAAGTTGTACCTGCTGAAACTGCAGGGAAGTATAATCCATCTGTGTTGTTTACCTGTGGGTGACTAGATTGTGCAGTGCTACCAGTAGACTGGCGTAACTGTAACACTCTAGTACCACCCGACAATGTGACATAAACATCTAGATCATCTTGGTTATTCAGTTGTATCCCGACAGGACTAAATACAGTTGTAGTTGCATTAGAAGTGGCAGGGAAAGTCTTTTTAGTTGTAACTGCCATTGATAATCAATGTTAAATTCCGTGTTTTTGTAGTTCACTTAACATATTTAAATTACCTTTTTTACCATAGAAGGTAGATTGTTTCCTAGAAAGTATACGTCTGTAAAGATCTGGATGATCTCTACGCATTAATTGTAAAGCTTTCTTCTTTTCATCTAAAAATATGCGTTGAACATCAAGATAAAACTTTTGATCTATAGGTCTAAACCCTTCACGTTTCATCAAACCTAACTCTTTAAATTTCTTAAAGTCATTTTGCCATCTGTTAGACGAAACTAATCTATCTAATCTGTCATACAAAGGACTTTCAGCTAAATATCGTTGAAGTTCTGATTGTTCAAAAGAGTTTAATTCTTCGCCTCGCCAGGTTCTTAATGTTTCTGGTAAGTTAAAACTTATATCTCGTAAAGCCGTCTTAACTTTGTCATTACCAGCATAGGTAACAGCAAAGGGAGTTATAGCGTTCCAAAATTTTAATAATGGATTGCTTGTATATGGTGTAAATGGTACAGCCTCATTACCTTTTGTTAATATATCATACTTTGGCGGTAAACCTTGTTTAAATATTGCATCTCTTCTTATCATTGTTTCTAAGAAACCTCTACTAACTCGTTCATTTTCATCCATAAGGTTACCTAAAGAAGCACTAAGACCAGCATAAGGTAAAGAAGAACGGGCTAGTTTAGCAAATATACGTTGCACCGCTACATCACTTGTTTGTCCACTAAGTAATTGAGATAAATCTTCAACACCAGCTAACATGGATTTGTCAACAATAACAGCAGCACCCATAAATACTATTTTTTCAAAGAAATTATCACGTACATCCTCACCTAAAGCATATTGATAGTTTAATACGTTAGCAACTGAAGTTAATAAAGTGTTATATGGTTCTATATCTGCATAAGAAAAATAAGTATCTCCAATTTTTATAGAGTTAGGTTGTATTTTATTTAATCTCCAAAGATCTCTAGTCTCTTTATCGTTAGGCATCATACCAGTTAAATTACCAGTAGCTGCAGCCATAGCTGCGATGCTTACTAACATAGTACTTGCAGCCACTCTACCTCTAGCTAAAGCAATAGCTTGTGGTATATCAGCTTTTCTAATACCATATTCTTTCAATATAACGTTTGCGTTACCGCCTGTACGTTCAAATTCTATTAAATCTTTAAATTTTTGATTAAATCTTGCCAATAAAGGAGTGTGTTGCCATGTCAAATCGATAGCATTAATACCAGTTCTTACAAATGGAAAGAAAAATCTGAAACCAGTTTTTTGACCTATAGCTTCTAACCCTTTATTGCTAGAACTTAAGGCTTTAGTAAGAGCAGTTTCATCCCCAGCAAGAGTAGCAGCTCGATCACTAACTACATCCATACCATATTTATCTGTTTTAAATATCTCACCTTTAAAATTATCTTCAGTTCTAGCAGCTACTTCTACCACGTCATCTAAATCAACACCATCATCTATTGCTTTTCTAGCAGCTCGCATACGCATTTCAAATCTACCTAAAAGATGACGAGCAACAGCATCGCCAGCTCCCATAGCATTAACAGAATAACGAACCCAAGGAGAGTTGTTAAAATCTAGTAAAGTCTCGGCAATTTTATAATATGCCATTTCGTTTGGTGTGCCATATTGTTCAACATATTTGCCCATAGCTTTAAATTGAGCAGTATTTGTTTCAATATTAAATTTACCAACGTAAGTTTGTGCTTGTCTATTAACGCCTAAATTCCAATTATGTTTAAATAATTTAAGACTATCTTGGAACATTTCGTTTATACCTGCTATTTGAGCAGATGCTATAACAGCTTCTTTTTTACTACCTGCTAATGTAGCACCTAACCACGCTTGGTATGGTCTTAATAGTGCAATTAAATTAGTACCAAAAATAGCTTTTACAGCTGTGCGAGGGCCACTTAAAACTGAATGATAAAATACACCTCTTAATTGTTCTCTTATACCAGATCTATAATCTTTTCCTTTAAAACGACCACCTCTAGTAGACACTCTAATAAATTCTTTAGCATCATCAAAAGTAATAACATTACCTCCAGATAAAGTATGCAATTCTAACAATGTATCTCGTTGTTCAACAGTACCTTCTTCAGTTATACGTTTTAATTCTTGTTGGAATAAATCAAACTCTTCATCTATTCGTTTTAAATTTTCCTCTATATCTGCACGTACCTCTGGAGTTAATCTAACAGAATTTGGATTCATACGTTCTAGCTGACTACCAGCCATATAACCCATTTTTTTGTATTCACGTAAAGCAATAACCATAGCATCATTTGCCATGTTTAATTGACGTTTTACATCAATTCCAGGGGGTAAATCCATAGCACCTTTAGCTAATAATGATGCCCTTTTAGATAATGTTTGTATTATAAAGTCTAAAGCAACTTTTTCTTCTGCAGTACCTACAATAACCTTCTGTCCATCATGCACATATTTAACATAATTAGGACTATCTTCATTAAAATATGACCCTACAGGACGACCTCTATCAACGTCTTTTATGATTCTACTATACAATTCATCAGTGGCTTCTAATATTCTAGCTTGTACTTTTGTATAATCAAATCTGTTATCTAAACCTTTAAAGATTTTTGTCGCTAATTCTTCAGAAAATTCTTTAACATATTTGTATACATCTTCGCTACCGTCTGCTAATCTTCTTAAAATTTTCTCTGAAATAACTTGAGTGCTAGGTCGTTCTCCCGTAGCTACAACTTCACCAATTAATTTATCTGTAGCTGATGCTAAGTTTTCATCATCTGGTACAACAGACTTCTGACTATCATTAAATCTATCTGGGTTTCTATCTGGGGTTGCACGTTTTTCAGCGTTAGCATTTTTATATGATTGACCTATATCATCAAACCAAGGATCTCCAATCTCTTCGCCTGCTTCAAATGCTTGTTTTCTAAGATCTTCAGCTTTAGGTCGTTTAAAACTTTCTGGATCTGTTTCATTAATATCTTTACTGGTAATAAAATCATCATCATCATAAAATGGATTCCACTTACCTTGACCTACTAAATCCATTTCTAAAGTAAAGTCACGTTGCATATTTTCGTAAAGTTGTTTTTTATAATTACTGAAAATACGCCTAGCTTGTGAACCACCTACTCTAGATGCAACAGCTGCATACATGTCTTTTAGTAATATACCAAATTCTTGAGCAACACGTTTTAAAGTACCTGCAGGGGCTAGTGAGCTAGTCTCATCCATATACCGATAAAACTCGTCCGTCATAGTTTCAGCAAACCATTCGTCTAAATTTTTGTAACGGTAATTGGTAAGTGTATACTTCTTTTTTTTAAATAATTTAGCATCTTCAGAACCACTAGCTAAGAAAGTTCTTTTACGATTTTGAAACTCTACATTCAATCTTTTAACGTCTGTAGAAGGTAAATACCTTGACAAAGTATGCCATAACTCATGTATCATAGTATGAGTTAAACCCTCTTCTTCCATCGCTTTTTTTTGGATTTCAACTAATTTGTTACCAAAATTAAAACGACCTTGAACATTTAGTTTATTAGTTATAGATAAAGATACATCACCAAAAAATCTATCTCCGATAGTATCTATAAATTGTTGTATTTCTCTAGCTTCGTATGCGTCTACACCTTCAGTTAAAAATCTACGTTCTAACCTGTCCATAATATATTGAGCACCTCGACTACCTGCAAGCCCTCTTTCAGCTTCAAGGTTAGTTTTCCAAGGTTTTCTAGGAGGTCTGTATTTAAAATTACCAGACTCAAATATAGGTAACTCTGCATCTACATCTGGATTTCTATTAGCTAAATTATATTTATCTAAATCAATCTGTGTATCTGGATCCCAGTAAACTCTTACCTTGTGATTTCTTACACCTTGTTTACCATTGTACTCAATGCCACCATAACCTAATTGTTGTAACTCTGCGTGTAAATTATCTAACATATTTACAAGCTCTGACCTAGGATATAGTTGTTGATCTTTTAATGCACTTAAATAATCAGAATAACTTATACTACCTGTTGAAGGCCACACACTATCTAAATTACCAGACTCATCTAAATAACCTAGTTTTTTAATAATCTGTGCCTCTGGAGATTGATCGTCAAAAGAAAAAGGTTTTTCAGCATCAAAAAATCTTACTGGTTTTTTCTGTTTAACTCTATAAACAACTTTCTTAAATCCTTTAGGATCTAACTTTACTGTCAACCCTTCACCGTCTACTCTGTTTCCTGTAGACACTGTAAGATCGTTAACAGTATAAAAACCATTACCAAATAAGTTATCATCTCTCCAAATCCTTTCTCCTTTGGTTACATAAGGGTAATCTCCTGGAAGTCCTTTAGCACTACCATGATAGAATGTATCTAAACCAACAACCTCAAACAAGTTACCTCTAGTTAAATTAATGTATAACTTACCTAACTCTTCGTCTAAGTTAGCTACAACATATTCTTCTAAAGGATCTTCTGGTATACCTTTTTTATTTCTAACATCTTCTGCTTTTAAATCTTCACGTTGTTTATACTCATTAGCAAGGTCGTTATTTAAACTATTTTCTGCAGCTTTGTTACCAATAGCATTAGATTCTTCAATAGATTTACCTTCTAAACGAGCTTTACGGGCAGCATGAGCACCTCTTGCAAAAGACATAAGCCCATAAAAAGCTAAGTTTGCTCCTCCCCCCGCTAGGATAGTTTTTGTTTTAGCAACCCAAGGATTATCTTTATCTGGGTCAACAGCAAGAAATTCTGAAAAAGGTAACCAAGGTATATATTCGTTTACTAGATTAGCCATGTTAGCATAATCAGAGGACGATGATATAAGATCAGCAACAGAACCCTCTGCAGCTATAGATGCACCTTTAGGTATAAATTTAATTAACTTTGCACCTTTTCCTGTTCTTGCTACACCTCGTACAGCACCACCAATTATAGGTGCTTTTGATTTTAATGCTCCTCTTAATAATTTTGCACCTCTAACTTTATTAGCAAACGCAGCTGATCTTCCAAACAAACTTGGTGCTAATGCACCTCCTGTTAAAGATGTTGCTTTTACTAACAAACCAAACTCAACCATTCCACGTGTAAGTTTACCTACACCAGAATGATTTTCTACCTCAAATCTTTCGGGTATATCTAAAAAACCAACAGGTTTATTACCTCCTAGTTCTCTATACTCTTTATTGTTAAATATAGGATCTTGCCCTTTTTCTACAGGAGTACCCTGTATTTTAGCAGCAATAGATGTTATACTATCACCTGTTAAATCAAGGAAACTACCAATACTCTCTACAGCATCAGTCGCACCACCGTACAAAGCTTTACCAACTTCTGTAACAGCCTGTGCGGGGTTATCAGCTATTAAACCTTGATCTTTTTCAGCAGCCTCTTGAGCTGCTAATTGTTCTGCATTAGGTTGTGCTAGCTCTTCTGCCTTAGCAGCATTGTCTAACAAGATTTGACCCTCTTTTGCAGCAGCATCGAGGGTTTCATCTGAATGGTCTATGTACCGTCTAGGATCATTAACCGTAGTTTCTCCTTGATCCTCAACAGTACCTAGACTCATTAAATCATCTTCATTCATAATTAGCGTTCATCAATAGCAACTTGGCAAGTTCCCGTAGGATCCCATGTGAAGTGCCAAGATTCTGGATCTTTACTGTCTTGATTTGGTGGTGTTATGTTTTTATGTGGACATAAATTAAATTTTCTGTGATTAGCTAAAACCCAATCATAAGATTCTTTATCAGCCCAGTTAATGTCTATAGCTGTACCAGCTCCATGATTAGAATTTCCAGGTTTTTGAACAGCAGAGTCATTAAATTTTACACCAGATTCTTTGAGATTAAATAATCTTTGTTGTTCTTCAAAACTTCTATACCCTTCGTTTAAACCTATAAAGACACCTGCATCATTAGCAGCATCTAAGAAACCTTTTACCTCTGCATAAGCATCTCTTCTAATAAGTATCTGACCACCTAAATTAGTGCTAAATGCTTTGCTCCAAGATTGAGGATTAAGAGAAATTTTACTGTTAAAACTATTTTCATAACCTGTTAACGGCACTAAATCTTCTGGAAATACTCTTCCGTTCATAGTACCACCTATAGCATAATTATTAATTTTACCTACTAAATTTGTATCTTTTATTGTAGTTGGACTATTAGCAAACTCTGGTTGTCTGGTTAGTATAGCTTTGAAAGCTTCGTCAAAACTTGTAGATTCACCATTATTATAAGTTTCAAGAGCTCTATCTTTAATATCATCTATACGTTCTTGACCAATAATAGACTTTACTGCTGGATACACAACATATGTTAATACATCTTTATTACTTGAAAACTGTGTAACCAATGCTGCATTATTTAACATATCAGTTATATTATTAGTAGACAAATAATTTAAAACTTTACGAGTGTTTTCAAATTGTTTTTTACGGTTAGACCATTGTACATAAGCTGGATTTGGTTCAAAATCGTGATGTTGATTAAGTAATTTTCTTAAAGTACCACTAGCTAAACCAAGACCAAATATAGCATCTGCATCATTTTTATTTTCTAACAAACCATAGCTCTTAATGATTTGCATTTTTTCAGGTACTTCTAATTTATTAAATTCTTCTATTTGTAAATTAAGATCATCAAGATTAGTAGCTATATCTACTGTTAATATATCTTCACCGTTACCAATAAACGATTGATCTAACTGTAAATTAGAATTAAATATATTTCGATTTAATTTATTATTTTTAAAGAATTTATCAATAGGAGTTGTGCTACCAGTATGATAAGAGTTTAATATAGCTATAGTATGATCTCCATACTCTTCAGAGTTCCAATTATCTATATCCCCTGTTAACATATGTGCACTAACCATACGTAATAATATATCAAAATTATTTGTTTTTGCATCGGCTAATTTTATTCCTTCAAATAATTTGACTTTTAATACTTTTTCTACTAATTTAGGGTTAGATATAAAATCTTCATATGTAGTTCCTTTATGTTCTGGAGGTAAATATCTTGAAAATTCTGTTTCACTTATAGGTATAGAACCGTCTGGAGTTATAAAAGTATTTAATAAACTACTTGTATCAATGCGACCAGAATCTCTGACAGCATTGTTAATCTGAGTTTTATCTCCAGTTAATAAAGTTTTTCTTACATCTGCTGTTAAGTCTTCCCATGTATCAATTTCTTTTTGTAAAGTTTCTGGCCATTCTACAGCTGTCCCACCATTTAAAACAAGTTGTTTATTATATATCACAGCAGGGTGTTGACCTGTAGCACTAGCTTTAGATAATTCATTAAATATACCTTGAGGTCTACCTCCAACTAATTTAAAAAATATAGGATTCTTAATAATTGATTCAGTGGTAAATATATCAATACCTTGGGTATCGTTTTGTAATTGAGTAAATCTTTCTAATATAGCTCTACTTTGTTTAACCATATTTGTAGGACTAACTATACCTTCTTCAGATTCTAATGTCCAAAACCTAGTACCTTCCCATCCTTCTACACCAGTCTTAAGTTTTATGTTTGGGTCAACTTCACCTAAATTAAGTTGCCCAGTTTTATCAAAAATAGAAGCATTTTGAGCTTTAAGTTGTTGCTCTAAAAAAGACCCTGCAAGTTTCATAGCTTGCGTCTTACTCATATTACTATTAGTTGACTGGTAAGATTTAGCTAGAGCTATGAGTTTATTACTATAATATGCTGACGCTGCATCTTTTTGCATTGTTGCCATAGTTTCTTCTATTTCTAAATCTTTAAACATTACTGCTGTTAAAGAATTTAAACTATCTAAAGCTGCTACATGAGCGTTTTTTGCATTAGGGTCATCTTCAAAGTAATTACCTACAGCACCATCTTTTACATACCTTTCTAATACACTTGCATCTACCTGTGTTACATTAATTAAACTTAAAGGTATTACACCACCTTCATCTACTAAATATTTAGAAGCTAACTCATCCATATAAAATTCAGATTCTTCTTTACTAAAAGGAGTAAAGTACTCAAAACTAGAATCAAATTGTTTTAATTTACTATTAGCCCAAGCCTTACCAGCAAACCTTTCGTCTTGCATAAGAGCTGCTAATTTTGCTTTACGTTCAGCTCCACTTAATGTACGGTCTGTAAATATAGAAGATAAATTTTGGTCAAAAACCTTTTTATCTATTTTATCTTGTTTTGTTGCTTCATCTTCTAAAGCTGCTAATAAGTTGGCTTGTATGTTATCTCTACTAAAATTAGAACCAAACAACTTTTCCATAGAAGACAGCTCATAGATTGGTTTGCCATCTGCGGTTCTACCAGTAACTTTAGATACACCTGGAAGATAAAATCTGTCACTTGAAAGATAGTCTAGTATATCATTTTGACTATCCATATTATTATATTTATCTGATTTCATAAGATCTATGAAAGCTGCCATCATAGTTTCTTTAGCTTTAGCATTGTAACTTCCGTTAGGATGCAATACCTTCATAATTCCAGGAAATATAGAAAACATTTCTTGAATTGCTAAATCAGCTTTTTTTAAATCTTCTTCTGTCTGATCGCTTGTTAAATTATCTGAACCAAATGGAGCAAAATCTTCTATCTTTAAACTTTCTATATAATCATCTAATTGATTTGTAGCAAACTCAACTCTTTCTCTTTGATATTCTTTTTGTTCAAATAAATTTGTTCTTTCTAAAACTGGTTTTGTTAGATATTTATTTACAAGAACTTTACTTAAACCAGATCCCTTTTCTTCTATATAGGCTCTCTGTAATTTCATTAAAATTTCTGTTCTTACATCAGAATCTTTAATAGAATAATAATCAGAAAATTTAACTGTATCTCCATTTTCTAACTGTACTTCAGCATTTGCAAGAGAATGGTCTGATGATCCAAGTAATACACTATCTCTAAAAGCATCCCATCCAGTAGCAGACTCCATAAGAAGTCCTTTTCTAAAACCTATAGCAAAGTTAGAGTTTTGTTTCTTAAGATTAAGTAACCTATATTTTTGTCTAAGGCTAGCTTCATAACCAGCTTCATCCCATGTGTTTTCTTGATTTTTAACTGCTGTATCAGTAGCTAATCTTTGTTCTGATATTTTTTCTTTTAATTCAAGTTCTTGTTGATCTGATAATTTAACAGCTTCAAGAGCTTCTTGGTCACCTTGACTAGCTTTAATACCTTCGTTTATACCTTCGTTAATTTGACCTTCAACTACAGGTTGTATTACGTTTTTTAAAGTGCTATCTAAAAATCCACTTAGTTCTTTACTAAATTTACGTAGATTGTTAAGCTCGTAAATGTCAGCTTTAGCTTCTAAACTGTTAACACGTTTTTGTTCTGCTATAATCCCATTTGCTTGTTGGGTCATAGCTTTTAGGTCTTTAATTCTATTTTTTTCAAGACCAGTTGCGATAGATGATAACCTTTTTGTTTCATCTGGAGCTACACGGTTTCTAAAACCTCTAGCTTGTGTGCTTCTTTGATATGCCATAATTATTTATCCTCTCCAATCTCCACCAGACCAGAATGTATCGCCACCAAGGGTCGTACCAGTTTTAAATGCAGTACCAATACCACCAAGTATGGGGCCAAGTGGGGATGGTTTTCGAGGAGCAGCTTGTTCTATAGGACGTACAGTTTCAAATGATGCGGTAGGTGCTACGGCAGCGGATGTAGTTATAGCATTATTTGCCTTAACATTAGATGAGTATTGATCGAGGTCAATTCCATAACGTTCTATACCGTAAGCTCTAGTAGCATCAAACACTGTAGCATCAATCTGTGCTTGTGCAAATCCTAGATCTCTTTCTATTTGATTAAATTCTAACAACATAGATTGTCCAGCTGGCATGCCACTAGCTAATAATGTACCCTGTGCTTTTATAGCTTTAGATAAATTAGCTTGACTAGCAAACATTTGCTCTGTTATTTTTTCTCTAAGTTGTTGATCTTGAGCTGTAATAGCTCTCGTAGCTTCAGCTTGGTTTAGATCTTTTTGTCTAAAGTATGCAGCTCTTGAGGCAGCATCAGCTTTTAGTTGAGCTGAAAAAACCTCACCTTTTCGTTGATCGTTAAACGCAGATATTTGTATTTGATTTAGATAGTTCTGCCTTGCCATAGCATTGCTACGGTTAACAGCATCAACTTGATTTGCATGGGCTCGATTTTGTTCTGATATGCCCGCTATAGCTGAAGCACCACCCATTATAGCAGATATTGCTGTTATTGCTGTACACATGGTTTAATAAATTGTATTAAGGGTACTCCATTATAGACATGATAATTAAGTAAAGTGAATCCTAAAAGTTTCAATAATTTTATGTGTGACTCATTACGCATATCAGCTTGGTTACACAAATAAGGATTAAGTAAACTGTTTACCCAGCGTTTTGCTTCTTTAACAAATGTATGAGGATATTCTGTGCTGGCATCAGTACATAACATCCATATTAGATTGTGCGGTGTCACTCCCGCCACTCCAGCAGCCTTGCCGTTGGGAACCGTGAAATACACGGAATAAGTTGATTCATAAAATGATTGAAGAATAGAAGCCTCCGCACATAATCCTGTGGTTTCTTCGGCTTCTCGTCTATCTTCGTAACGTAGGTTAAGCCCTACACTCAAAGCTAACTCTGGTGTGCAAGGCTTAATATACTTACCTTCGTACATGTCTTTTTTCGTTGTAGTTGCCATCCCAGCTTGCTGAGAGTAAAGCGGTGGAAAATGGGTCTGGTATTTGTATTTGTAAAGTATACTTTTCGTTTTTTGCTTGTATAGGAACTCGTACTGATTTAGATAGTGTAGCTGGAGCTGAGTTAAAATTACTATTGTTTGTCAACATACCAGACTCAAACTGAGTGTAGGTACTACGACTAGATAATGTTGGAATAATTTTAAACTGCATAGGGCCACTAACACCTAACTCAAAATTAAGTCCAGATATACGTAACTCACCGTCAGTATCATATCTGGCTTCTCCTCTGTTAAGATAGTAAGTTGGTAATTCTATGATACTTGTGTAACTATATCCTACTGCTACTTTAGCAGAGCTACTGATATTTATATTATTAAATGTTGCACTATTTGTAGTAACAGAATCTGCTTTTCTAACAACCCCAACAATAGAGTTACCGTCACTATCGTTACCAGAAATACCTATCATAAAGAAGTTTGTTGCACCCGTAGGTGTATAAGGTATTGTTAATACTGTCTTCTCAGGAGATGTTGTAGTTTGTGCAGTGCCTGTAACAACACTTGCTATAGCTAGGTTATCAAGGCATGGTTCAAACCAACGAGCTGTTTTAAGAGGTGAACCTACATCAGACACTGTGCCACCTAATACATAAGCTCTCGTGGAATCAGCATCTGCTACATATTCATACCTACTTAAGATATAATCACTACCTTGTAGTGTAACAGTGAAAAAGCTACCACCTGTATATAGTATATGTTGCATTGTACCTGTCAATGTCCAACTATACCACGCAGACTGTTCACGTCTTTGACCAGCGTTGTAATACTTATAATGATATACTGAAGTATCACCTTTCTTGCCATACGTAACAAGACCAATAGGTACTGAGTTAGCAGATTTAGTTATATCTTTTGGTAAAAATTCTGGAACTACTCTAGTCTGTTCTGTTATATTAGGCGGTGTATCATCATCTAATATTGTAGCTTCAAATGCTCTAGCATAGGCTGATACATTAGATGTAAACAGTACGGATGTACCAAGGTCTACAGGTTGTATGGTAGAGTCACATTCGTAACTTGCAACCTTTTTTAATCTGGCTGTTTTAGGGCTAAATATATCTGACTCAGTAAATAATAAGAACTGACCGTTATCACTAAACATCAATAAACCTTTTTGTATAGGTAATGTGTGATTAATAAACGCAGGTTTTACATCAGATACTGTTATATCTATAGGGTTGTCATCACTGGTGGATATAGCAGACACAATAAAGAAGTTAAAGTACCCCCCAGGTCTACTCATTACTATGTTTTCACCCGCAATAAACCCTAATCTATTTCTGTGAAAGAATATTTCCTGTATTTCTGTCCCGTTAAATGTAGGAAAAGGGTTGGATGCGTTGTCTCCTACTGCTCTATCTTTCCAATAATTCTCATTATTTTGTGAATTTGCTGTAGCTTCATCTAATTTAACAAATGTAAACGTACCATTACGGTTGTTTATAAGTGCATGTGGCATTGTTGCAGGGTCTAAACCCTTAATCATGGGGTCACTATTAGATGAAAAATTATGAGGTCTTACACATTCTTCCCAGCTACCAGCTCCAGACACGCCATTATCAGCTATAAATTCTACATAGTAATCATCAACGTCTAAGTCAGCAGTGTTAGCTATTTGAGCAACATACCCGTGTTTACACATAGCAGGTAGTCTACTAATATCTTGTGCCTTTTGACCAATAACACTCATGTTTTCGTTGACAGCACCACCAAGAAAGTTGACACCATCTGCAGCGGAACCGTGCATAAACAAACCACTACCTATAACTTCAGCAGTTACGTTAGATAGATCACTATTAACTTTATCTTTTAAACCTCTTAGAATGGTTGCCATACTTAACACACCATTGTCTGGATTTTTTGGAGATTTAAAGTAAGCTATACCAGATACATCTCTGTAAGTAGTTACTGGTTCTACAGCTTCAACTGATATTCTATAAGTCTCTCCCTCTAAACTAATGTCTATAAACAATCCTTCTGCAGTAGATTTATTAGTAGTCCTAATTAAACCACCGTCTTGTAGAGTTACTGTAGCAGTGTATCTAACATCATAATCTTGAGTATATCCTAAAAAATCAGATACTTCTGTACCAGATCCATCATAGTTTGCTACATTATTAGCAATAAAACTATTACCATTAACTTGTAAACTGCCCTCAATATTTTCTGTAATATTTGTACCACCTACTTGTGCACCACTGGTATTAACTGCACTACCTCCAGAGAATGACCACGTCAATGTACCAGATTTACTTTGGTCTTCGTTTGAGTCATCAAAGGTTGGGCCTTGTGCACTGCCTCCAACAATCCTGTCTACTTTAACAGAGGTTACTCTGAAGTAAGTATTAGGTGCAGGTGCTGTACCAGAATATAATATATACTCAGTATTATAAGCCACAGTATCAAGCCTAGCATAAGAATAGTCCCCGCTATGGATAGGTGAAAAGGTATTTCCAGTAGTACCTACTGTTTTTTGTGGATTACATATAATCGTATAATCTTGTATAGTTTGTATTGAATATTCTTTATGTGTACCTGTCTGCTGCATGTATTGAAATAAAGAATCTCCATTACTATTAGTGAGACTTTGTTCTACACCAGTTGATAGATCCCATATACGTATAGGTTTTGTACCAGAATAACTGGCAGCGGGTGTCATTTGTACAATATATTTTTCGTCACCATCTCTCAAAATTTCGTACCAAAATCCTGTACTGTTTGCGTTAGTTAAAGTCTTAACAAACTCTCCAGCTGGACGTTTTTTCAAACCAAATGTTATGTCTGGGACAGCATTATCACATACCCTTACCTGTCCTGGAAATTTAATTTTATCTGGCTGTTGAGATACACCCCCTAGAAAGTTTGGGATACGTTGATTTACTGTTGGCATTACATTCTTCTCAATACTTTAAATGGACGATACACGGTATTTGCATCTTGTTGATATTGGAAATCATTAAAGATATTATAGTCGCCTTGCTTTGCATCGTACTCAAGTGCAGCTGCTCTTGCATAGGCTTCATCAGCTTCAAGTAACTTAGCAGACTGCGGGTTGTTTACCATACGGTTAGAGGCGATTCTACAGGCTCTAGCGGTGATGTAATCTTTAAATGGTTGTGGTAGATCTTCAAAATCTATCATCCATATTACATCAAAAAATAATTTACTAACATTTGTAAATGTAAATGTATGACCTTTTTTATCATACACTTTAGCTACACCGTTATCACTACGTCTTACTACATCATAATCTTTTCCATGCTGGAATATATTAAGATCCATCTGTAGTATATTATTAGGAACTACCACTTGGTTGTTGGTATCGGTGTCAATAGGATACTCATTCTCTGTGTTGTATGACCATCCCTCAGATTGTATCTCACGGCAGACTTGCCTTAGAGTAGTCTGTGCCATAACCACTTCGGGGCTTTGCACATTAGTTATAGTATTAACTGGGGATTCTCCAACGCTCATCAAGATTGAGTTTACAGCATCTAGTTCGGTAGACACTCCGTAAGATATTACTGACATAATAAAAAAAGGGGGACTAAGCCCCCATATAAATAAATAGTTATGAGAAAGCAGCTGGCTTTGTAGTTGTTCCAGCGAACAATTCTACACAAGCTGCTGGGTTCACGTAGTCTGCACCCATAGCGAGTCTTCCTAGGATGACATCACCTTGGTAAACTACAGAAACATCCCCAGAAGTTACTTGAACTTGTGGGCCAATAGTTTCAACAACACCTGCAGCTTCTCTTTGGAAGATTAATCCACATGTGTTTGCAAAGTTAGAGGCAGCACCGTAGTTCTGGCGTGGGCCATAGTTGTTACCTGTAACTGTTGTAGCTGTTTCAATAGCTTCAGATACGAATGAACCTGTATTTCCAGGATCTACTGTATCAAGGTCAGTAGCAGCTGATGGGCTAGATGCAGGTGCATACTTAGTACCATACTTACTGAAGAATGGAACGTTCATTGATTTGAAGATTTTGATACCTGCAATTTCAATTACGCCATTTCCACTCTGTAAAGCTGTACCTTGTACATCTCTGTTAATCAAGCCGTTAGAGCCTGCCTCTTGTATGAGGGAATAATATTGCCTAGGGTTTAATACGGCCACTCTTCCGTCATCACTCACCCCTTTTTCATCTAAAGCAGCTGCAGCATCATAGAAAGCTGTAACTAATTTAGTTGAATCAAGAGCATCGTCTGCGTTAGAACCCGCACCAACTTGAATTTGTGTACCACCTGGCTCAACGAAGTTGGTTAGTGATACTGGAGATGCCTGTCTAGCACCTTTAGCAATAGCTCTGAAGATTAGTCTATCGTACTTTTGTGCAAGTGCGTAACCGATCTTCTTAGAGATTTCTCCTCTCAATTCATAGTGTGCTAGTGTCTCATCTAGCTCATACACAAAAGCCGAGCTAATTAATAGGTCATCGACTGTAATTGTTTTTTCTGCTACTGGAGGAGTTTTGTCAGAGTTTCCTAATATACTGTTTCCAGGTGTGTGGTATTCCGCACTTGTGCGACCAGTATAGATGAACTGTAAACTCTTTCCGTTGGTTAACGTACGCTTCATGACTAGGTCACGTGCGATTGTTTCCCTTTGGAAGCCAGTAAACATCTCACCTGAGAACAACTTTAAATAAAGGTCTCTGTTATTTGTAGCGTTTGTAGCTGTATTTATTCTACCCAGAAAGGTTTGTGAAGCTGGGTTATTTGTTGACTGTTGTGCCATTTTTATAAGGTATTAATTATCGTTCCTAGATCTAGTTTTATAGGAATCTTATTTGTTTCAGTTAAGACTCATACTGATGTTGTGGTCTATCCCACCGTCATGACGGCATTAGGTATCTCCGTAGAGGCTGATGCCAATAAGTAGGGAAGGGTTCGCACCTTCCCACTCGCTTTTACGAATTACTTTTTCTTAATTGGTGTGTACTCAACGCCACGATACTTGAGTGTCATAATGATCTCCAGTATCAGACCCCCGTTCCATGATCTGATTGCATGCGTCCCGAAGGATGAACGGACGTGGTTTAGTGAGGATCCATAACACCCTTGGAAAGATAACCGAGTTCACGTAATGATCTAACTGTGGGATCACTTGTAACATTAGTGGGAAGTCGTCCAAGAGCGATGTTATCAAAATTAAGAGTGTGTCTGTCAAATGTAGCCAATTCATATTCTTCAGTCATTGATAAGCAATTAGTAGGGCAATACTCAACGCAATTACCACAAAATATACAAGCCCCAAAGTCAATAGAATAATTCCTTAATTCTTTTTTCTTTGTTTCCTTATTCATTACCCAATCAACTACTGGTAAATTTATCGGACATACTCGAACGCAAACTTCACATGCTATGCACTTATCAAACTCATAGTGTATTCTTCCTCTGTATTGTGTTGAGGGTATGAGTTTTTCATAAGGGTATTGAACTGTAATAGGTCTTCTACCCATATGACTTAAAGTTACAGAAAGACCCTGCAATAAATATTTTGCAGAGTCTATTGTATCTTTTATAAAATTAAGCAATTTCTGTAGACTCAATACATGCCAAGTCAAGAGGGAAGTTGTGAGCATTACGCTCGTGCATTACCTCGAATCCAAGGTTTTGTCTATTAACTATGTCAGCCCATGTGGGGATAACCTTACCGTTAGCGTCAACAACTGACTGGTTGAAGTTGAAACC